>Ga0209356_1000737_pt1 | contig 12949 bp, 12 predicted proteins | sample LauGreFaBDMM15SN_2_FD_188213 | JGI IMG/M metagenome (GOLD analysis project Ga0209356, IMG submission 188213) | Freshwater lake microbial communities from Lake Michigan, USA - Fa13.BD.MM15.SN (SPAdes) (version 2) | ecosystem: Environmental > Aquatic > Freshwater > Lake | place: Lake Michigan, USA...
CGCCATATCCATGTAATTCGTATTTTCGATTTCACAGGCCAAGAAGATTGGCATTACAAATCGTGGGTCAACTGCGTTAATGACAATATCTGGTTTTGCTTTGCGAATGAGAGCGCGTATGTCCTCAAGTTCTGCAGCATTCACCTCCGCCGCGGAGAATCGTGAATCTTTTACCTTTGTTATTGCGGCTTCGGCTCGTGACAGGTTGCGATCGGCAATGACCATCTGAGTAATAAATGGTCTACGTGATGCGATATTTGCGATTGCACTGCCAACTCCGCCTGCGCCGATAACGAGCGCTTTCATGGGTGGCCTTTCAGATATTCTTATGCACGCTCCGTGTGAGCGCATTTAGCGTAGGTTATCTCTAACGATAACCTTTGCCAAGTAAAGCCAAAGTACAAGGAAAAAATTAGTCCCCGTAGCTCAGTGGATAGAGCAACCGCCTCCTAAGCGGTAGGTCGCAGGTTCAACTCCCGCCGGGGACACCAGTATTTGTATTACATGTGAATTAGTAGATATTAATCAATCTTAAAATTCGCCCCACACATAAGTTGTTGTGTAAGTAGTTTTGTAGTGCTTTGAAGTGTCGTACACATGATCAGAAATTTCGACCGGATAGAAATCTGCCAATTCAGGCAAAGTATTATTTAAGACGCTAGTCAGTTTATTGACCGCCTTCTTTCTATCTTCATTGAGAAATTTAAAGAGAGTAAATTCATCTCTAGAAGTGGTCTTAACGCTCATATAGAGAAAGAAATTCTCAAATTGATTAACTCCGTCTTTAGAAAGGCCGCTGTAGCCCTCACCAAAAGTCAGTTTCTGGATCTTTGAAATCGGAATCCAACGTGGCCGAGCGTTCGTAACCAGATCCATTTGGAGTATGCCATCCTCACAAAAGTGCCAATGGACATCACCTGTCCGTGTCATCTCGACGCTCAAATTGCGAAGGCTATAAACGAGCTTCTTGTCGAGAATCTTTGATGGCAAGTAATACTCGATGATTCGACGAACACTCGCCATTCCAACCACACCTTTGCTCCAAGAGTAATTTGTGTAATCGAAGAGATCCATTGTTCTTCCACTGCCAATTGTGTCACTACCCAATACTGTGGAAATTGTTTTGGTGCCAGACTTGTCCTTCAATAGTTTTTGATAATTCTGGAATTTAGCTTCTGCAGCTTTCTCTAATTCTGGGAAAAAGAGTTTTGGAAAATTCTCTGTCTTATAGCGAATATGACCGTCGTAGATATTTGAGGTTGAACCAGAGCTAAAATAGAGCGCAATATCAAATCCAGATGCCTCCTTGATCATTGTTGTGAGAATTTCCTCGTACAAATCTTTGTCAATTACTGTATCTGATTGACTAAGGAACTCTAAAACACTATTGAGAAAACTCACACATATAGAACCACTCAGCATTTCTACTTTATCTTTGAATTTCTCCTCAAAAATGATCTCCAAGAACTCTTTCATTTTCTGATCAACAAGATCTAGTTCAGCCATTTCCTTCTCAAATTCTTCAGGACTCACGGCTTCAAGGTCGATGGTTGCAACATGTGATCGGCCTATATATTTTGTGAGTTGACCCTGAACTATGTCCAGGGCGTCACCTTCTGAACATAAAGGAAAACTAGCCAGAGTGTCGATGAGATCAGAGACCTTTCGACGGTCATTCATCTCTGAGATGCCTTGTTTAGTCTCATCAAGCTTTGTTTTCATGGCCTTAAAAAAATTCATCACAATCCCCATCGAATCTATTCTTGAGCGCCAATTAGCACTCCAAAAGTATCTTCTGCCCTCTAATTGCGTCAATACTTATTTCAGATCTTGAATGGTCAGAGAGTCGAACTGGAGCTTTTGATTAAGAAAAAACGACTGTTCGCTCACCAACGATAAAGATTCGATCTTGCGCATAGAGTTTTACCGCTTTAGCTAAAACGCGGCGCTCGATATCTCTGCCAAGTGCAATCAAATCATCCGGCGTTGATGTGTGCGAGACATGAGCAACATCTTGTTCGATGATTGGACCCTCATCAAGGTGGGCGGTGACAAAGTGTGCGGTTGCGCCAATGATCTTTACGCCATGAGCATGAGCTTGGTGATATGGCTTTGCACCTTTAAAACCAGGCAAGAATGAGTGATGAATATTAATAATGCGCCCAGGAAGAGCCGCACAGAACTCATTCGATAGAACCTGCATATAGCGAGCAAGCACAACGAAATCGATCGAATGTTCTTCAATGAGCGCAAGAATCTCTTTCTCTTGCGCCTCCTTAGTCGCTGCGGCCACCGGCAAATGAATGAAGGTGAAGCCATGAGATTCAACGAGTGAGCGAAGGTCTTCGTGATTTGAAACGACAATTGGAATCTCGATGGGAAGCTCTCCGAGTTCGAGCAGATAGAGCAAATCCCTCAGGCAGTGGCTCTCTTTAGTAACAAGGACGAGCGCGCGAGGCTTGCTCTGAGTTGGGCGGATATGAAGTGTTGGCGAAAACTTTCCGAGCCCTTCATTTAAATTCTTACGCGCAACATCTATTCCTTGTGTTGTTTCAAAACGAGTGCGCATGACAAAAGTATTGGTTCGCTCATCTGTGAATTGCTGATTTTCAATAATGTTGCCACCACATGCCAGAACCGCGCTGGTCATCGCATGAACGATTCCAGGTTGATCTGCGCATTGTAGGGTGGCTATGAGATCCATGGCCTAAGGGTAAGCCCTCTTAGTGGGTGAGAGTAAATCTACGTAAACTCTCAGGTGCCCACCAGTTACGTTCTCCGAAGAGACGCATCAGTGCAGGGACCAGGAGAGCTCGCACAAGTGTGGCATCAAGGAGAACAGCGAATGCGACTCCGAAGCCGAGCATCTTGATTGAGGTAACACCACTCGAAATAAATGCTGCGAATACCACTGCAAGAAGCAGTGCTGCAGCGGTGATGATTCGGGCAGAACGTTGAAGACCGACGGCGACAGCCTCAACATTTGATTTGCCCAGTAAGTGCTCTTCTCTGATTCGTGAAAGCAAGAAGAGCTCGTAATCCATCGATAAACCAAATACAACAACGGCAACCAGGATTACCGATCCCGTATCGAGAGTTCCTGTCACCGTGAAATCTCCTACGAGCCACTTGAGGTGGCCATCGATAAAGATCCATGTGATTGCACCCAGCGTTGCAACAAGAGATAAACCATTGAGAATAACTGCTTTAATCGGCAAGATAATTGATCCGGTAAATATGAAAATCAGAATGAATACAGTAATACCAATCCAACCAAGTGCCCAAGGAAGCATTCGTGCGATGCCTCCTTGTGAATCAGTGAAGTCAGCTGCAGCTCCACCGATCAGAAGACCATCTGGTTTTTCAAGTGCGCGCAATTCCTTGATGAGTCTTTCAGCATCTTGTGACCTGGAACTTGTACCTGGAATTATTTGAACACGAATATCTTTTCCTACATATTCGAGTTCGCTTACTCTGGTGATTCCATCGACCGTCTTTGCGCTAGTCAAGAAAGAATTAAGTGAATCTTCGCGACCCGCGCCATCAGGAAGAATGACCTCGATAGGACTTCCCTCAAAACTTGCGAATCTATCATTAAGTACTGCCGAGCTAATTGCCGCACGATTTGACTCTGGTAACACACGTGAATCAACTTGGGCAAATGCAATGTTGGCGATAGGTAGCGCCATGACAATTAAGATCGCAAGGGATGCGATAACGACCGGAATCGGACGAGCCATTACAAGGCGTGCAGTTGATGCCCAACGACCATCTTCTTTCGGTGTAAGTCCGCCTTTACGGGTGACACCTTTATCTACTCGCTTACCAAGGATTGCCAAGAGCGCAGGTAGAGGGATGAGCGCTCCAAAGATTGCAAAGAGTGTGACGATAACGCCGGCATAACCAAAAGATCTAAGGAAGTTAAGTGGGAATAAGAGGAGTGCGCTCAAGGTGACCATGACAGCTAAGCCAGAGTAGAAGACTGTTTTTCCGGCAGTGCCCACGGTGATGATTGCACTCTCTTCTACGCTCTTTCCGTTATGCATCTCTTCGCGGAATCGATTGACGATCAAGAGGGCGTAATCAATACCTAGCCCTAGCCCCAGCCCAGTGATGAGGTTGAGTGCAAAGGTGCTGACATCGGTGACAAGGGTTAATAGATAGGTAAAGAAGAATGAACCAAGGATCGCACCGACGCCAACAACCAGCGGCATCGCAGATGCGACAAGTGCGCCAAAGACGAAGGCAAGCAAGATAAAGGTTAAAGGAATAGCAATTCCTTCAGCCAGCAAGAGATCAGTCTTGATTTTTGAATTGATTGCATTTGTGACTACTGCGCCGCCACCTGCATAGACCTCGAGAGATTTGTATTCACCATCGAAATTCTCTGCGATGACCTTTCCAACTGCTCCATAGCCATCAAAATCATAATTTTCGATATCAGCATAGATAAAGAGGAATGCAGCCTTGCCATCGGTTGATCGAAGTGAAGGTGCACCTCCTGCAGACCAGTATGAGAGTGTGCGCTGGATTCCTTTTGTTGCAGCAACTTCTCTCTCTAGTGATGCGGCTTCAGCAACAACGGCGGGATCATCAACTGATCGAGAACCCGCATCAACGACAAGAATCGCAACTGGATCCTGAACCTTGAATGTGTTGGTGATGTAAGTAGCCGCTTTTGCTGATTCAGAGTTGAGATCTGAGTATCCACCTGCATCGAGTCTGCTAAATGAGAGTGAGCCGATACCGCCCGCAATGAGTATGGCAATAATGTAGGTAATCAGGACGCTCTTGCGGTGTCTGACAATAAATGACCCAAGTCGCATAAACATGGCGTAAGTATGTACTATGGGATTCTTATGAGCGATTTATTTCCGGCCACAACAGAAGATGAACGCGATCCTCGTGAGGACATCGACACAAAACGTGACGAAGATATCAAAGCGGATGTGCCGCCCCACCACGAAAATTAGGGGGCTACCCCGCTACTCAGAAGTTGTAGTAGGGGCAGGTTTAGCTGAATCAGTTTTATAAAATCCAGAACCTTTAAATACAACGCCAACACTTGAATACACCTTGCGAATCTCACCCTTACATTCTGGGCAGACAGTTAACGCTTCGTCAGAAAAGGATTGCACCGCTTCGAAGGCATGATCGCAGGCATCACACGCGTATTGATATGTAGGCATCGTCACATTCCCTTCGAATACTGAAGAATTTTAATAATTAAACCCACTTGGGGTAGATGCATAGTCTAAAGAAGTGAGACCATAGATGCGAATTGAGGCACAGGCTAATGGGCCAGGAGGCATAGAGTGACGAGCAGTGGCAAGGCAATACTCGCAACCGCAGCACTCATTACTCTCTTATTTGCCCCAGCCGCACAAGCCAATACATTGGTTGCAACTACTCCAATCGCGGGCTCAACACTAAAAGCTGGTCCGAGTGCAATTACGATCACTACAGAATTTCCTCTCATTGAAGAAGGAAATGAGATTGTAGTGACAGATCCAAATGGTAAGCGAGTAGATACTGGAATTCTCACCGTACTTGGAACTGATGCTGTTGCAGAGATGAAGCCGCTGGAAACTTCTGGACTGTATAAAGTCACTTATCTCTTACTTGCCGAGGCGGATATCCCACTTGAAGGTTCTTTTACTTTTACATATTCAGCAGTTGTAATTTCTACACCATCAGCAAGTGCTGCGCCACAACCTTCTACTTCGGCAACAAGTGAACCCATCGGAAGCAATTTTGGAACAAACCTCTTCGTAATATTCTTGCTCGGACTTTCCATTCTCGTACTTATTGGAATGGGTGCATACGCACGTAAGATCTTTAAAGAGAGATAGTCGTGTCGCTTGAAGTGCTGCTGACACTCTCAAAATATCTCAGCTTTCTCTCTAGCTTTGCAGTCGTGGGTCTTTTGCTTGCGATGAGCCTTCTGACCGTCAATACAGAAGGCAGCCTCTCACCAAATTCTCTAGCTTTGAGACGAAAAGCATCGATCATCGGATTAATCTGGTTCTTCTCATCCTTTACCTACATTATCGCCACCCTTGCAGACATACTGGGTGTCAGTTTTACGGATGCTTTCGATATGACGACAGTTCGCTCCTTTCTCTCTCAAGTCCTCATCGGCCGGTACTTACTAGCTCAAACTCTCGTGGCATTTCTTGTTGGATTCTTAATTTTGCGACTCACACGAGTAATACCAGCGCTCGTGCTCATAGTTATTTCATTGGTGGCAATTGCAGCACCTGCCCTCGAAAGTCATTCTGCAGATGGCGGTTCACACGCCCTTGCAACCGGTTCGATACTTCTTCACGTAGCGGGGCTAACGCTTTGGGTGGGTGGTCTCTTCGCGCTGATATTTATTTCACCTGAGGATCGAAAGATGGCAGTTCCGCGATTTAGTGTGATGGCGCTCTGGGCAGCAATTGTGGTTGTACTGAGTGGATTGATTAACGCGTGGGTGCGTTTAAATTTCCGTGATGCCTGGGATACGACCTACGCACGCGTCATTATTCTAAAAACCATACTGACCGGTCTTCTTTTATTTTTGGGTTACCTGCATCGTAAGAAATTATCTCTTCGAGAGAAAATTGATTGGCGTGGTCTCATTCGCTTGATTACCGCAGAAGTTGCTTTGATGGCAGGGGTAACGGCCATCGGAGTCTGGCTCTCATTGAATGAAAGTCCAGATCGCATCATCGATCCAGTAATTCCCGCAGCACCTACCTTCTCGCGCATACTCTGGGCTTACGAACCAGATATCTTCTTTATTGGCGTTTTAGTTCTTGCTGTTGCACTCTATATAAAAGGCGTTGTTATTCTTAAAAAACGTGGAGATGCGTGGCCTATAGGTCGGACCATTGCATTTGCACTCGGCATCACTGGAATAGATTTTGCAACAAGCGGTGGGTTCGGTGTCTATGCGATGTACTCATTTGAATATCACATGATTGCTCATATGACACTTGGCATGATTGCACCCATTGGCCTGGTCTTAGGTGCACCGATCACTCTTGCGCTCAGAACGCTGCCACAAGGGCGAACATCGACCGAGAGTGGCCCTCGAGCAATTCTTGTTGCACTACTACATTCTCGTATTGGAACTCTCTTCACCAATCCAATTATTGCCCTCGCACTCTTTGATGGATCACTCTTTGTTCTCTACTTCACAGATCTCTTTGGAACTTTAATGTCTTCTCATGCCGGACACCTACTTATGAATATTCACTTCATCCTGGCTGGCTTCCTCTTCTTCATGATTGTTATTGGTGTAGATCCAACACCGCGTCGTATTCATCACTTGGTCCGCATTGTGATTCTCTTTGCGGCGATGGCGATACATGCCTTCTTCTCGATCGCCCTCCTAGCCACCACAACCCTGATCGATAAAGGTTTCTACTCTTCGCAGAACATTCCTTGGCTTGGCTCAGGGATTTTGGATGACCAACGTGCGGGCGGAAGCGTCAGTTGGGCAATGGGCGAGATTCCAATTATTCTTGCCCTGGTTGCAACCTTTATTCTTTGGATGCGTGATGATGCGAAAGAGACCCGACGCATTGATCGTAATGAAGAACGTAAAGCTGCAATGGGTGAACCAGATGAACTTGCACAGTACAACGAATATTTGAAATCACTAAGCACAAGGGAAGAGAAGTAAATGACAAGTGATCTATTTAGGCTGCCAAGTGAGTATCAAGCGCTGCGCGAAAGCGTCCGTGCTCTGGCAGAGAAAGAGATCGCACCTCACGCACATGCTGTTGATGAGGATCATCGATTCCCTCAAGAGGCCTCGGATGCGCTCATAAAGGCAAACCTGCATGCAGCGCACGTTCCAGCTGAATTTGGCGGAGAAGGCGCGGATGCTCTAGCCGTTGTACTTATTATCGAAGAAGTCGCTCGCGTCTGTGCTTCATCCTCTCTCATCCCAGCGGTAAATAAATTAGGTTCACTGCCATTGATAATCGGTGGAGATACAGAGCAGAAGAAGCGTTGGCTCCCAGAGCTTGCAAAAGGAAAAGGTTTTTCTTACTGCCTCTCTGAATCAGAGGCGGGATCTGATGCCACTGCGCTCAAGACAAAGGCGGAGAAGACTTCTGCTGGATGGCTCCTTAATGGAAGTAAGAAGTGGATTTCAAATGCTGGAGTCTCTGAGTTTTATACAGTAATTGCACAGACTGATCCAAGTAAAGGCTCTAAGGGAATAACAGCTTTCATTGTAGAGAAATCAGATCCAGGAATTTCATTTGGAGCACCAGAGAAGAAGATGGGCTTTAGAGGTTCACCTACACGCGAGGTCTACTTCGACAATGTTGAGATTTCAGATGATCGCCGAATCGGTGATGTCGGCAAAGGATTTTCGATTGCGATGGATACTTTGGATCACACTCGCATCACAATTGCGGCCCAAGCTCTCGGCATTGCTCAAGGCGCACTCGATGCGGCAGAGAAGTATTCTCATGAGCGTAAGCAATTTGGAAAGGAGATCTTTGAATTCCAAGCGATTCAATTCATCCTTGCCGATATGGCGATGAATATCGAGGCAGCTCGTCAATTAACCTATGCGGCAGCGGCAAAGAGTGAGCGAAACGATAAGGACCTCAAATTCTTCTCTGCTTCAAGCAAAGCATTCGCAAGCGATGTTGCCATGAAGGTGACCACCGATGCTGTTCAAGTTTTAGGTGGTTATGGATATGTATCTGATTATCCTGTTGAGCGGATGATGCGAGATGCTAAATTAACTCAGATTTATGAAGGCACCAATCAGGTGCAAAGAATTGTGATGGCTCGTAATCTTCCTTAAGTTAATCGAAGAACCATGTCGTAAGTTGCATACGCATTAACCGGAACATCATGACTTTCGCGTGGCAAAGGTTGACCAGAAATTTCTTCAGGAAATATCAGCGCGATACTCCACGCAGCAAGATGGGCAAGTGCACGATCATAGAATCCGCCACCTTGCCCAAGACGATATCCATCGCTATCTACTCGTAACGCAGGAACGATGACAACGTCAATCTGGTTGTGATCGATATCTGCGGGACCGATTGGTTCAAGAATTCGACCGCGCTCCTTAAGATTTTGTGGGTCTCCATTCCATGGAACCCACTCCAATCCAACTTCACCACGATCTTCAATCATGCGAGGCAGAAGTAACTTTTTTCCAGCAGCAAGAATTGCCTGATTAAGTTCTGAAGTGTTGGGTTCGTCACCATATGAAATGTAACTAGCGATAACTCTCGCCGATGAAATCTCTTGTGAATCAATGAGATATGAATATGGAGTATCAACTGCATATTCGCTACGTTCCCGACGGTATCTTTTTCGAAGATCAGACTTTTCATTCTGAAAGTTCACGTCAATCCCCGAATTCAGTAGCTCGAACAAGTATGGTGAGATTATGGCAGAGCATGTAAGAGTTGATGAGTTCCTCTCATCCCTATTGGGCCTTTGCCGCCCACTTGAACCATTTGATATGGCACTTCTCGATGCCCATGGAGCAACCTTGGCCGCCGATGTCTTTGCTGGTGAGCGTTTAGTCCTGAAAGAGGGAAGTCGTATTCGCTCTACTCAGATTGGATTGGCTGCATCCATCGGCCGCGATCATCTTCTCACTCGCCCGCATCCACGCGTAGTTGTTCTCTCTGCTGGGCCAGATTTAGTTGAGCCCGGACAGGCGCTCGGCGCAGATGAAGAGTATGAAACAAATTCATGGCTACTGACAACGGCTGTTCGCGAGACTGGCGCGGTTGCATATCGCGTTCATACAATTCCAGATGATGAAGGCGCGCTCAAAGATGTGATTGAAGATCAACTAGTCCGTGCAGATTTGATCATCATCAGCGGTGAGCGCAACGATGATTCATTTGATCTGATCACTCGCACCCTGAGCGGAATTGGAGAGATCACAACAATTGATTTAGCTATCGAATCAAGTGGCCGCCACAATTACGGAACGATCGGGCCAGATAAAGTTCCAGTGGTTACTCTTCCGGGCGATCCAATCGCTGCCTACATTTCATTTGAACTCTTTATCCGCCCTATGATTCGAACGATGCTCGGTGCCTCCACCATTCATCGCCCATCTGTAAAAGCGAAGCTAGAGAAGCCAGTTACCTCTCCAGATAATCAACGTTCATATGTTCGAGGAATTTTGTCAGAAGATGGAAAGTCGATTACTCCACTGGGTAAAGGTGATTCATCAGCCCAAGATGAGCAGACCACACTCTCAGATGCCAATGCATTCATTGCAGTCCCAGAGAATGTGACATCACTTGAAACTGGGGAGAATGTCACTGTTGTTGTTCTCGAACGTCGATATATCTAGCTGCCATGTCATCTCATCAATGGCCGATTCTCTTAAGTGATGGAGAGCTAGAGCTTCGCCCACTTCGCTTACGTGATCGAATCAAGTGGAATCGAGTGCGCCAGAAGAATCGTGAATGGCTCAAGCAATGGGAGGCAACACTGCCAACTGTGACAGTCGGACCTTCCGCTCTAGTTCCTCAACTCCCATCTTTTTTCTCAATGATCACAACCTTTAATCGTGAAGCTCGAAACGGCCGCTCATTCTCTTTTGTTATCTGGAAAGGCCCCAATCTCGTTGGGCAGATCACGCTAGGTGGAGTCATCTACGGTGCTTTACGCGGTGGCCATATCGGTTATTGGATCGATGAAGAGTTTGCCAATCGTGGATATACGACCAGAGCCATTGAAATTCTCACTCGCTTTGGATTCGATCAACTTGGATTGCACCGGATAGAGATCAACATTCGCCCAGAAAATGCACCTTCACGCAGAGTGGCCGAGAAAGCTGGCTATCTTCTCGAAGGTACGCGTGCGAGATATTTACATATTGATGGACAGTGGCGTGACCACGTGAGTTATGTAAAAGAGAACCCAACAGTCGAATAAAAAAGTGCAGATGAGCAAGGGGCAAATCCAAGGATGTTAAGGGGTGACCCCTTAATCTTGGAACATCATGGCTTCTGGAATTATTTATCTAGCAATTATTGGCATGTGGGTTGCCTATTTTCTGCCACGCTGGATACATAGCAGAAATGAATTCACCGGCAAGAGCGCACAGCGATATCGAAGTGCACTTGAAGTCGTTTCAGGTACACCAAGCCCACTTTCTGAAGTAGATCGATTAAGAGCACATCAACTCAAGTTAACTCGAAGAAGACTTTTCTTCTCTCTCATTCTCATATCACTTGTAACGACATTGGTAGGTGCAATTATGCAAGCAGTTACTTACACACTCATCTTGTTACCTGTTGCAGGATTTATTTTTTATCTTGCACATGTGCGACATGACACCAACACTGAGAAAATTGCTAAGCGACGTCGCGACGAGCTCCACCGCACAAGCGAGGGCATCTCTACAACTAATCTCGTCGAGGTTGTTACGCCCAAGACAACAAGCGAACACTGGATTCCGCTCGCTGAGCGAGACATTTCAGGAGTTACTGTTCTGCCTAAGGGAAGTCAGAAAGCTGCCAGTGAATGGGATCCACAGAGCATTCCGGTTCCAACATATGTGACTGCAGCTAAGGCTGTTCCTTCTCGCCGCATCATCGATCTCACTGAGCCAGGTAAGTGGAGTGAAGAGCAAGAACTTCTTGAGCGCGAAGCACTTGCAGCAGCAGCGCCTTCTAGAGATGAAATCTTCGATCAACAGTTGGCTGAAGAAGCAGTGACACGTCTTCGCGAAAACCGCGCTTCTAATGAGTAGTCTGAATTAAATCCAGCTCGGCAGCCACATACGTGCATACCAAGCATCGTATGTGATGACATCTCCCACAAAGACCGGGAGAAAGTAGAGAAAATTAAAGAAGACAAGTAACGCAAATGCAGTGCTACCGATAGTGCCCCATCTTTGATTTTGCGAGATAAACCAACGTGCACAGTAGATAATTGCGAAGATAAGAAATGGTTGAAAAACGATTGAATAGAAGGAAAATGCTGTTCGATCTTGAAATGCAAACCACGGTAGATAACCAGCTGCCATACCAACCACAATGATGGTTGAGGCGGGCTCCATCCTTCTTTTTACGATTGATTTAACCCAAAAACCTGCCACAACAAAGACTGCAATTGCTCCAGCCCACCAGAGAAACGGTGTACCCATAGCGAGCACTTCTTGCGAACAAGAATCTGCGCCACATGTTTTTGGTGATTGATAGAAGAAAGATGTCGGCCTCGATTGAATCAGCCACGTCCAAGGATCTGCTTGGTAGGTGTGCTTTTGACTCAGACCAGTATGGAAGCCGAGCATCTGCTGGTGATAGTAAATAAATGAAGCGATGGGATTTGTTGAATGATCCTTACCCCAACCGCGATCTGAGATAAACCAACCAGCCCATGTCGTTGTATAAATCGCAACCGGAACTATTCCAAAGGTTGCAATACGAGTCAGTGTTGGTTTAATAAGATTGCGTCCAGTGTGGTGTGTACATGCACGATAGAGAGCGATCGCACCAAAGATTGCGATGAAATAAACCGCGCTCCATTTAGTTCCGAGAGCAAATCCTAAGAAAATTGCGGTGGCAAGATAATTCTTTCTGATAAAGAAATATGTTGCAGCAAGGATGAAGGTAGTCAGAAAATTATCTAGTAGAGAAGTACGTGAGTGGACGAGAGCTAGACCATCTACTGTGGCAAGAAATGTTGCCAGAAGAGTAAGGAAACGAGATCTAAAGAGGCGTTGGGCGATAAGCCCGATGAGAATAATCGAAATTACCCCTGCTACTGCAGTCGAAATTCTCCAACCAAATTCATCGTTACCAAATATTTGAATACCTGCTGCAATCAACCATTTTCCGACCGGTGGGTGAACAATAAATTCAGACTTACTCCCATCGACCTCAACGCCATAGGCTAAAAGATCGCGTGCACCATCTACGTAATAGACCTCATCAAAGATCAGCCCTTTTGG
>Ga0209356_1000738_pt1 | contig 12942 bp, 14 predicted proteins | sample LauGreFaBDMM15SN_2_FD_188213 | JGI IMG/M metagenome (GOLD analysis project Ga0209356, IMG submission 188213) | Freshwater lake microbial communities from Lake Michigan, USA - Fa13.BD.MM15.SN (SPAdes) (version 2) | ecosystem: Environmental > Aquatic > Freshwater > Lake | place: Lake Michigan, USA...
GATCTAACACCTGGTACGAAGATGAAAGATATCAAGGTTGACACTGTCTTCCTAGGTTCTTGCACTAACTCTCGTATTGAAGATCTTCGCGCAGCAGCAGCCATTATCAAGGGTAAGAAAAAAGCCGATGGCTTACGCATGATGGTTGTTCCAGGCAGTGCTCGAGTGCGCCTTGAAGCAGAAGCAGAGGGCTTGGATAAAGTCTTCAAAGACTTTGGTGCTGAGTGGAGATTCGCTGGTTGTTCAATGTGTCTAGGTATGAACCCAGATCAGCTAGCACCAGGTGAACGTGCTGCTTCAACTTCAAACCGTAACTTTGAAGGTCGCCAAGGTAAGGGTGCTAGAACACATCTAGTGTCTCCTCTAGTTGCAGCAGCCACTGCTATTCGTGGAACACTTTCAGCTCCAGGAGATTTGGAGGAGAACAATGGATAAGTTCAATACCTTCACCGGTGTCGCAGTACCACTGAAGCGATCAAATGTTGACACTGACCAGATCATTCCTGCTGTTTACCTAAAGAGAATTACCAAGACTGGTTTCGAAGATGCGCTCTTCTCTTCTTGGCGTAATGACCCTGAGTTCGTGCTCAACCAAGAGGTTTATAAGCACGGTGAAGTATTAGTTGCTGGTCCTGATTTTGGAACGGGTTCATCTCGTGAGCATGCTGTTTGGGCACTTCGTGACTATGGCTTCAAAGCTGTCCTATCTTCAAAGTTTGCAGATATCTTCAGAGGTAACGCTGGTAAGCAGGGGCTAGTAACTGGTGAAATCTCAGATGCTGACACTGAGAAACTGTGGGCAGCAATTGAAGCTAATCCAGGTGTTGAAATCACCATCGATTTGGTCAATAAGACTGCGACACTGGGAGATATCACCGTTGGCTTCGCTATCGATCAATACACCAGATGGCGGTTGCTCGAGGGTCTAGACGACATTGGTCTAACTCTCAGAGATGAAGCAGCAATTACAGAATTTGAAGAAAAGCGTCCAGGTTGGATGCCAGAGACTTTGCCAGTTAGGACAGCAGGAGAGTAATGAGTCAGATAACTGTTAGAGGTGGCAAGCCACTAGTTGGTCGAGTTGATGTTCGAGGTGCTAAGAACCTTGTTACCAAAGCTATGGTTGCCGCATTACTTGGTGAGACTCCTAGCGAGCTTCGCGATGTTCCAAAGATCAGCGATGTTGAAGTTGTTCAAAGACTGCTAGAACTTCACGGTGTGAAGATTGAGTTCTCTGATGATGGTGTGATGAAGCTAGATCCAACCAATGTGAAATCTGCTCGCATGGTTGACATTGACGCTCACGCTGGTTCTTCACGTATTCCAATCCTGTTCTGTGGCCCACTACTTCACCAACTAGGTGAAGCTTTCATTCCAGATCTTGGTGGTTGCCACATCGGAGATAGACCAGTTGATTTCCACCTAGATGTTCTTCGTAACTTTGGTGCTGTGATTGAAAAGCTTCCTAACGGAACCAGAATGAGTGCACCTAACGGTTTGCACGGAGCAAAGATTGAACTTCCTTACCCTTCTGTTGGTGCAACCGAGCAGGTATTGCTAACAGCAACTAGAGCTCAGGGTCTAACTGAACTATCTGGTGCAGCTGTTGAACCAGAGATCATGGACCTGATTGCAATCTTGCAGAAGATGGGTGCAATCATCTCTGTTGATACCGATCGCGTTATTCGCATCGAAGGTGTTGCATCTCTAAACGGATACTCACACCGTGCGCTATTTGATAGAAACGAAGCAGCCTCTTGGGCCGCTGCTGCACTTGCAACCGGAGGAGATATCTTCGTTGGTGGAGCAAGACAGCAGGAAATGACAACTTTCCTAAACGTGTTCAGAAAAATTGGTGGAGCATTTGAGATTGAAGACGAGGGGATTAGATTCAAGCACCCTGGTGGTCAACTACAGCCAGTAGTTATAGAAACTGATGTTCACCCAGGCTTTATGACTGACTGGCAGCAACCACTGGTTGTTGCTCTAACTCAGGCAACTGGATTGTCTATTGTTCACGAGACTGTTTATGAAAACAGATTTGGCTTTACAGAAGCACTGGTTCAGATGGGTGCTCAGATACAGATCTACCGTGAGTGTCTAGGCGGTAACCCTTGTCGCTTTGGTCAGCGTAACTTCTACCACTCAGCAGTTATCTCAGGCCCTACCAAACTGCACGGAGCAGATATTCGCGTTCCAGATCTTCGCGGTGGCTTTAGCCACATTGTTGCTGCCCTTGCCGCTGAGGGAACCTCGAACGTGACCAACGTTCAACTAATCTCTCGTGGTTACGAGCACTTCCTAGACAAGCTGAAAGCTCTTGGCGCTGACTTTAGTTACTCGGAGTAACGGTGGCTAAGAAATCTTCTGATCAAATCAAGATGCCAGAGCTTCGCCCTGGTGTTGAAATCACTTGGCAGATTAGAACTCTGGCTTGGATTCTCTGGCCTTGGGTGAGATTGCTATACCGCGTGAAGGTAACAGGAACTGAGAACCTACCTAAGAACACCGGTTACGTTCTGGCATCTAATCACGTAACTACAGTCGATGCTCTAGCGGTTGCCTTCATGATGTTCTTCAAGTTAGGTAGAGCTCCACACTTCCTAGCTAAGGAAGGTTTGTTCAAGACTCCTATTGTTGGGCCAGTATTACTAGCCTGTGGCCAGATTCCTGTTTTTAGAAGTGGTCGTGGAAACTCAGATCCAATGGAATCTGCATACAAGGTACTTCGTGCCGGTCACATTATCGGAATCTTCCCAGAGGGAACTCTGACTCGTGAGCCTAACCAGTGGCCAATGCGAGCAAGAACTGGAGCAGTTCGTCTAGCTCTTGAAACTGGTGTCCCAATCGTGCCAATGGCTCAGTGGGGAACCGAACTTGTCATGGACACGTACTCTTCCAAGATCTTCCCTAAGCCTTGGCACACCGTAAACATGGTTATCGGAAAGCCTCTGGACTTGAGTAGATATGATGGCAAGAAAATAGGTGTCGAAGAGATGGTTGCCATCAGCGATGAGTTGATGGTAGAAATCACCAAACTCGTTGAAGGTCTTCGTGGCGGGAAAGCTCCGGCAAAGCGATTTGTTCCAAGCGAACACGGTTTACCTGAACACGGTAACTTCAAGAAGTTCCTTATTCTAAAAGCTGAGAATGACCGAAGAGCAGCAGCTGGACTAGAACAGCTTCCAGCTAATGCCAAAGTCAAAGGCAAGAAAATTGTTGTGAGGAAGAGCAAATGACTCGAATAGCAGTTATCGGTGCAGGTTCTTGGGGAACCACGTTTGCCAAAGTTCTAGTTGATGCTGGCAATGATGTGTTGCTTTGGTCAAGAAGAGAAGAACTAACTGAAGAGATCAACTCATCTCACCGTAACGGTGATTACATGCCAGGAATTAACCTCCCAGAAGCGCTGGTTGCATCTAGCAACATCGAAGAAGTCCTCAAAGGCGCTAAGCAGGTATACATCGCTGTTCCATCTCAAACTCTTAGAGATAACCTCCAGGAGTGGGGAAAGCACATCGAAGCAGATGCAATCATCGTTTCTCTTATGAAAGGTGTTGAGCAGGGCACTGGTCTTCGCATGAGCGAAGTCATCAAGGAAGTTTTAGGTTTCTCAGAAGATCAGATCTGCGTTGTTTCAGGCCCTAACCTTTCGCTAGAGATCGCATCAGAGCAGCCAGCCGCCTGTGTGGCTGCGTGCACATCTGCAGATAATGCAGACCTGGTTGCAGTTGCAGCTACTAATCACTACTTCATTACCTTCACCAACAAAGATGTGATTGGAACTGAGTTCGGTGGAATTCTAAAGAACCTGATTGCTGTTGCCATCGGTATCGTCAACGGTGTTGGCTATGGGCAAAACACCAAGGCTTCGATTATGACCAGAGGCCTAGCTGAGATCTCTAGATTTGCTCAAGCTTTTGGTGCGAAAAAGAAGACCATGGTTGGTCTTGCTGGTCTTGGCGACTTGATTGCAACATCAGAATCTCCACTATCTCGTAACCACAAAGCAGGTGAAATGCTCGGTAAGGGTTATTCAAAGCGAGAAGTTCTAAAGCGTTTATCCCAGACAGCTGAAGGTCTAACTTCTGTTGCCCCAATCCTGAAGCTAGCTGCTCAAAAGGGTGTTGAGATGCCTATCGTTGAGCAAGTGCACTTGGTTATTGAAGGCAAGATGAGCCCTAAGGACATCGGTCCTTCTCTTACCCGTGGTAATGACATCCCAGAGGCTGAGTAATGCAGCGTGTAGTTCTGTTATTTGGTGGTGCATCTAGTGAGCACTCGATATCTTGCGCAACTGCAAGCGGTGTTCTTTCAGCCATCGACAGAACTAAGTATGAAGTTATTCCAGTTGGAATTACCAGAGCAGGACAGTTTGTTCCAGCAGTTGATGATGTCAATCATTGGACTCTAACCGAAGGTGAACTTCCAGAAGTTCACTTCACTGGCGAGAGCATCATTTGGCCAACCAGGGGCAATAGAGAACTAAAGCATTCAAAAGCTGATGGCTCTACTCACTCACTAGGTGAGATCGATGTTGTCTTCCCTGTTCTTCACGGACCTAACGGTGAAGACGGGACTATGCAGGGTTTCCTAGAACTACTTGATCTTCCATATGTCGGTAATGGAGTCTTTGCATCAGCTGCTGGTATCGATAAAGAATTCTCTAAAGCGCTATTTATTGCTGCGGGATTACCTGTAACGCCACATGTTGTTATTCACAAAGAACAGTGGCTCTCGGATCCAGAAACAGTTCTTGAGAACGTTAAGCATCTAGGTGCGTTACCGCTATTCGTAAAGCCGGCTAGAGCGGGTTCTTCCGTTGGGGTCTCTAAAGTCAAAGAGATGACTGAATTCGCTAAGGCATTAGAAGTTGCTTTCAACGAAGACAGCAAGGTCACAGTTGAAAAAGGTCTAGTCGGTAGAGAAGTTGAGTGTGCTGTTCTCTCAAGTCGTGGTGGCGGCGCACCTAAGGTTTCTGTTGCTGGTGAGATTGTTGTGAAGACTCGTGAGTTCTATGACTTTGAAGCTAAGTATCGTGATGGTGAAGCAGCAAAGCTAATTTGTCCTGCAGAGTTATCTCCAGAGCAGTTAGCAGAGATGCAAGCCCTAGCAAGAAGAGCATTCAATGCTCTTGGTTGTTTTGGTTTAGCTAGAGCAGATTTCTTCCTCACCAAAGATGGTTTCTTTGTGAATGAGTTGAATTTGATGCCGGGCTTTACACCGATTTCGATGTATCCAAAGTGTTGGCAAGCATCTGGGGTTAGTTACCCAGATCTGATTGATGAACTAATTCAGTTAGCTTTTGAAAGAAACTAACCCAAGCACGTCTTACTGCTAGGTGTGAACTGAACTGCTTGACCTAGATCTTCTAGAACTGTTGCTCCAGAAACCTTTTCAGAATCAATAATGATTTCTGTTGCCGGGGTTCTTCCGAAACTCACAAAGCTATAGTTCGGCTTAGCTGATTCATCAACAATCCAGTCAACGCCTCCTGCTGTAACGCAGGGAAGTTCACTAACCATTACTGGCTCGAGCCCGCAGCGCAAGGTGACGGCAACTGGGGAACCCCAGGCAGCTGTGCTCTGTGAGTTTGTTGATCGCTTGGTCAGGGTACTGGTTTCCTGAGGCAGACGAACTATAACCTCAGCACAGTTAGGGTTATTGGCATCATCCGCTGGGGTAATAACGACTGTTGCAGCACAACCTGTCAGAACAGGGGCACAGAGCAACAGAATTGCTGACCTAATTAGAAACTTCATCATAAACAGGCTACCTTTGAGATGTGAGTCAAGAGAGCACTTTAGCCAATCTCGGGGAATCAGAGTCCCTAAAGAGAACCATCGGCAGACTAATTCAGGGTAAATACACCCTTGTTGGTCCTGGCGATGATGCGGCTGTTGTCAGTGCTCCAGACAGCAGATATGTCGTGACCACGGACACCATGATTGAAGATCACGACTTCAGACTGGACTGGTCAACAGGATTTGACCTTGGCTATAAAGCCATTGCCACCAACGTCTCTGATGTTGCAGCGATGGGTGCTAAGCCAACAGCCCTAGTAGTTGCCATTGCTCTCCCTGGTTCAACTAACATCTCTTGGCTAGAAGCTTTTGCTGATGGTTTGAATGCAGCGATAAAAGAACTGGCACCTGATGCAGAGGTTGTTGGGGGAGATATAGCTAGCAGCGAGAAAGTATTTATTTCTGTTACAGCTCACGGTGATTTAGAAGGTAGAGATCCAGTTCTTAGATCAGGAGCTAAGCCAGGAGATGTTCTAGCTGTTGCAGGAACTCTAGGAAGAGCAGCTGCAGGTTTAGCTCTTCTTGAATCTGATACCGATGCAAAGAGCGCTTACGATGACCTAGTTGCTATCCAGCTAAGACCCCAACCACCTATTGCTTCAGGTATTGCTGCAGTATTAGCAGGAGCAACTTCGATGTTGGACATCTCAGATGGTTTAGCCAGAGATGCTCACCGCATTGCTAAAGCTTCTGGAGTTTCAATTGAAATAAACAGCAGAGATCTGCAGGGCTTTGAGGCTGCGTTAGAACAAGCAGCAATGCGACTAGAAGTTAGCCCAGCTGATTGGGTTCGCTTCGGCGGTGAAGATCACTCTCTTTTGGCAACCTTCCCTGAAGGTGCTGTGATTCCTCGGGAATTCAAACCCATTGGTCAGGTAGTCGCACAAAATGATCATCTAGTAACGCTAGATGGAATCGAAATGCAGCAAAACGGATGGGATTCAATTCGTGGCTAAAGTCTTAGTTGAAGATAAAGAGCTCAAAGTTGTTCTGGGATTCTGGGAGCATCTTGGCGGCTTCTCAGGTGATCTGAGCTTTCCACTAGAGAGTGTTGTCTCTGCCAAAGCGTCAGATAGGTTAAACCTCAACTCACTTGGTATCAGATTAGGTGGCACTGGGTTACCTGGAATTGCAGTCTTAGGTCACTTCAGAAAGAAGGGCACGAGAATCTTTTGTAATTGGACTAAAGGACAGCGTGTTCTCACTGTTGAACTAAAGAACTCAAAGTTTGACAGATTAGAACTAGGTTGTTCTGATCCGGATGAATTGGTGAAAGCGCTAGTTCGCTAATTACTTACCCGTGTGAAGGGCTGCGTTCAAAGTAATTCCAACACCGGTTCTAGGTAGTACTTCGACTCTTCCGTTTACAGAGTTTCTTCTGAAGAGAAGGTTTGGTTGACCGCTAAGTTCGACTGCTTTCACGGTTCTCTCTTCGCCACCGTCAACGATTGTTACTTTGGTTCCAGCTGTTACATACAAACCAGCTTCAACAACAGAGTCATCACCGATTGAGATACCGATACCGGCGTTAGCACCTAGTAGTGCTCGTTCCCCGATCTTTACACGTTCACGGCCACCACCGGATAGCGTGCCCATGATTGATGCACCACCACCGATATCTGACCCATTTCCGACAACTACTCCCTGAGCAATTCTTCCTTCGACCATGGCTATGCCTAGGGTTCCAGCGTTGAAGTTTACAAAGCCCTCGTGCATGATTGTGGTTCCTGGTGACAGGTGAGCACCGAGTCTTACTCGGTTAGCATCTGCAATTCTGACTCCCTTAGGAACTACGTAATCAATCAGTCTTGGGAACTTGTCGATTGAGTGAACGCTAACTCCCTGACGAATGAGAGTTGGTAGTAGTTTCTCGTAGTCGGTAACAGCTAGGGCACCGATTGAACTGAAGACAACGATTGGAAGATGTGTCATCAGGTTCTCTAGGTTGATGCTGTTTGGTTGAACCAGCAAGTGCGATAGCAGGTGAAGTCTTAGGTATGCATCTGGGGTTGATGAGACAGGAGCTGAGAGTTCAATCTCAGTTCTAACCGCTTTGGTCTCAATGTTGCGTCGAGGGTCTTTGCCGATCAGCGCATCAAAGTCCTTATCCATCAGGTAGATGGCATCTGAGTTAGGCGCTTGACCAAGCGAAGGCTTTGGATACCAGGTATCGAGAATGGTGCCGTCGCTGGCAATGGTTGCAAGACCCATGCCCCATGCGTGATTGTTTGCTGAAGTATTCATCAACATCAAGGTTACTTGTAGGCTGGGTTAGTGCCAGTAAATCTTGACCTTAAATCCGACGTATTCGACATAACCAGAGTCATTTGCGATATTGAGTCCGTCTCTGGCAACGAGAAAGAACTAGCCGATTCCATTGAGGAAGCGCTAAAGGCATATCCTCACCTAGAAGTAATCCGTGATGGCGATGCCATTGTTGCTAGGACCAACCTCGGAAGAGAAAAGCGAGTTGTTATCGCAGGTCACATCGATACCGTGCCTGTTGCCGATAACCTCCCTGTGAGGGTGTTCAACCTTGAAAGATCACATGTCTTGTTTGGTAGAGGAACAGTGGATATGAAGGCCGGAGTTGCTGTGCAACTAAAGCTGGCTGCTGAACTTACCGAACCTAATGTTGATGTGACCTGGGTCTTCTATGACCACGAAGAGGTTGACTCAGCCTTGAATGGTCTAGGTCGTATTTCTCGCAACAGACCAGAATTACTTGAGGGATCTTTCGCAGTTCTCTGCGAACCGAGCAACGCTCGAGTTGAAGGTGGCTGTAATGGCACTATGCGAGTGTCCATCAAACTAGCTGGAGTCAAAGCACACAGTGCTAGACCTTGGATGGGGGAGAACGCGCTACACAAAGCTGCTGGACCTCTGAGCATCTTGGCTAACTATGTTCCACTTGAGGTTGAAGTTGATGGGCTGACCTACAGAGAGAGCTTGAACGCCGTTCTACTCTCAGCAGGTATCGCTGCAAATGTGATTCCGGATGAGGCAGTTATTACCGTCAACTATCGTTTTGCACCAAGTAAGAGCCATGTTGAAGCAGAGGCGTATCTTCGTCAAGTTTTTGAAGGCTATGAGCTAGAGGTAACTGACTTTGCTGATGGAGCAAGACCGGGTCTAGATCTACCTGAGGCTGCTGCTTTTGTTCAGGCAACGGGAACAGAGCCTTTCCCTAAGTATGGCTGGACCGATGTTGCTCGTTTTAGCGCTCTAGGCATCCCAGCTGTGAACTTCGGCCCAGGTGACCCAAATAAGGCCCATGCGGACGATGAGGCCGTTGTAATAGACCAGATCTACTCTTGTGAGATTGCCCTCAGAAACTGGCTAACCGCCTAAAAGTAATCAAATGGATACCTAGGTTTTCCATAGGGGCTTATAAGTGTCTCCGAAGCGTGGTTTAATAGAAGTTCTGCGCTATAAAGCCAAGCAACAAGGGAGTATTAATGGCAGCCATGAAGCCTCGTACCGGTGACGGTCCAATGGAAGCCGAGCGTGAAGCTCGGGGTCTAATCGTTTTGCGAATTCCACTGGAAGGTGGCGGTCGACTAGTTATTTCTGTCAACGACGATGAAGTCGATCAGTTGAAGAAAGTTCTAGCTGGCATCAAAAAGCGCTAAAGAATCTTGTCAATAAGCCACTCTAGTAATCGGGTGGCTTATTTGTTTGAAGCTTTGATGCGATTAGTAGTCCATCACCGATAGGTAGTAGTGAGGTTGTGAAACCTTCGTGGGTTCTAAGAGTCTCAAGTAGTTTGCGATAGATTTCAGTACTCTCATCAACCAACTGGTTATCTGGCACTCTGTCTCGCCAAAGTGCGTGAGCAATAGCCAATACTCCACCTGTGCGAAGAAGTCTGTGGCTCTGGGTTATCTGCTCTAGAAGTGTTTCTTTATCGCCGTCTAGGAAAACCAGGTCGTAACTGGCATCGGCAAGATTAGTTAGCACTTCAACAGATCTACCGTTAATCAATCTCAGTCTTGAATTTGGAACAGCAGCTTGTTCAAATGCCAATTTGGCGATGTTCTGATGTTCTGACTCTGTTTCAATGCTGGCTAATACTGAAGATTCACTTGCAGAGAGTAACCAGAGTGAGGAGACACCTGCTCCTGTCCCAACCTCAACAATTGCTTTGGCGGAGAGAGACCTGGCAAGAATGCTCAGTTGAATGCCGACCGATGGGGTAACGGCTTCAATACCTAGTTCGTCTGCTCTTAGGCGAGCACGACGGATTACCTCAGGCTCGGATGTGAAGTCTTCGGTGTATTTCCAGCTGGTTATCTTGTCTACCATGATCGTATTTAGAGCATATCTGCGCATCTGCTTGAGAGCAGGTAACCTAGAAGAGTGTTTGGTCTATCTAGCGAAAAGATTGTTATCTTGCTGGTGCTCGCCCTATTCATTTTGGGGCCGGAGCGCCTGCCGCAGTATGCCAAGAGTTTTGCTCAATTCATCAAGAAGATGAGAACCATGGCTAACTCTGCTCAGGCACAGATGAAAGATGAACTTGGCGAAGGCTTTGAAGATCTTGATTGGAAGAAGTTAGACCCAAGACAGTATGACCCTAGACGAATTATTCGAGAAGCCCTTCTTGAAGAAGATAAGCCAGCTGTCAAGCACTCAGATTTGAACCAGGTCAAAGTTAGAAAACAGGCAAACCTCACCGCAGGGGAGAAGCCACCGTTTGATTCTGAATCTACCTAGATTCTCTTCATGATCTTCGAGAGAAGATTCAGCAGGGGTGCCATTCTGTTGTATTGGTTACCACGCCAAGGGAAATCTAGAACTCCCTTTTGAATACCAATGGTTTGAGCTTCGGTGTATTTTAGTAATCCCTCAACACCATTTCGTCTACCGTGACCAGATCTCTTCATTCCACCCATTGGTGAATCGAGGCTGGCAAAGGTTGCTCTAAAGCCTTCGTTGATGTTCACTGTTCCAGCCATAATCTGGGAAGCAACCTTGGCAGCCTCTCGCTGATTACCAACTACCGAAGCATTCAATCCTTCGGTAGTTGCGTTAGCCTGGACAATCGCTTCTTTGATGTTGTCATAACCGTAGACCGCAACAACTGGTCCGAATACTTCACCATCGAACATGCGCATCTCTGAGTTGACCTCAGTAAGGATTGTTGGTGCGTAGTAGTAAGGGCCGAGATCACTAAGTGCTTTAGCTCCAGTGATTACCTTTGCACCTTTATCAACTGCATCTTGAACAAAGCCATCGACTCTAGCTAGCTGATTACTTCCAGTTAGGGTTCCAATGTCCATTGAGTAATCACTACTACTGCCAAGCTTTAGGCTCTCGACTTTGGTCTTTAGAATCCCGAGGAACTCATCCTTTAGGTGGTTAGGAACATAAGCACGTTCGATAGAGACACAGAGTTGTCCAGCACTACCAAAGGCTCCACCGATGAGGGTCTCAGCTGCCATCTCTAGGTTTGCTGATTCAAGAACAATCATTGGGTTCTTGCCACCAAGCTCCAAACTAAATGGGATAAGTCTTGCTGCAGCTCTTGCTCCTACCTGTGCACCGGTAGCAGCACTACCGGTGAAGGCGATGTAATCAGCACTGTCAGTAAGTGCATTGCCAACGATTGCACCATCTCCAACAACAATGGTCCAGAGAGCAGGATCTAGACCTGCACGAATTGCAAGATGCCTTGCAAATAGTGCTGTCAGAGTTGTTTGGTTATCTGATTTCTGAACTACTGCGTTACCTGCCATAAGTGCAGGTAGAACATCTAGTAGGCAGAGCGCTAGTGGATAGTTCCAAGGGGTAATGACACCAACTACTCCAACTGGAATGTGGTTTACCCAAGTCTTAGTAATGATTGGAACACCAGCATGAGTCTTCTTGCTCTTTAGAGCTCTAGGGCCAATCTTGGCGTAGTAACGAGCAGCACCTAAACCGCCGGCAACTTCTTCAAACGCATGAGCTCTAGCTTTACCGGTCTCAAGTTGGACAATGTCCATCAACTTGTCTTGCTCTTGAAGGATTAGATCGTGCAACTTGAATAGCCAGTTAGCTCTATCTCTACTTGGAGTACTGGCCCAGCCAGGCTGAACTAGTCTTGCTGCTTTGACTGCATCAGCTACCTGCTCGGCGGAGAGTTGAGGTAGGACGTAGATTGGCTTAGCTGTGTTTGGGTTGCTAATGGTCACTGAAGATTCGGTAACACCTAGGTGCTTGATTAGGTTTGCTATCGAGGTATCGCTCATAGCCTCAAGTTTAGGCTTTCGACTAGCCAACCTTGACGTTCAAAGTCCTTGAACTCTGAGGAAGTTTGTCTTCAGTTATCTTGTTTGCCAGTTGAATCAGGCTCAAAGATGCAGGGTCCTCAGGATTGCTCAGGACTAGCGGTAGCCCAGCGTCACTGGATTTAGTAAGTTCAGCGCTGATAGGAATTTGGACAAGTAGCGGTACTGACTTCCCAGTTCGCTCTCTAAGTGATTGTGCAACGGTTTCACCACCACCAGAACCATAGAGAGATAACTTGCTGCCATCTGCTTGCAGTAGATAACTTGAGTTTTCAACGACACCAAAGATCTCTTGCCCAGTCTTGAGTCCCGCTGTTCCAGATCGCTCAGCAACCACGGCAGCTGAGAGTTGTGGAGTGGTGATGACAATTGATTTAGCAGTTGGAAGTAATTGACCAACGGAGATGGCAACATCACCAGTGCCTGGTGGCATGTCAATTAGTAAGAAGTCCAGTTGGCCCCAGTAAACATCAGTTAGGAATTGTTCGATAGCTTTGTGCAGCATCGGTCCTCGCCAAGCAACAGGTTCATTGCCCGGTAAGAACATGCCGATAGAAACAACCTTTACTCCGTGAATCACAGGAGGCAAGATCATGTCATCTAGGCGAGTTGGCTTAGCAGTTAGCCCTAATTGATCTGGAATGCTGAAACCAAAGATGTCGGCATCAATTAGTCCAACTGAATGACCAAGCTTTGCTAACTGGACAGCAACGTTTGCAGTGATGGTGCTCTTGCCAACCCCACCTTTACCTGAACCAAAGAGGAAGACTCTGGTTGATGTTCCTTCAGTAAAGGGGTTGGTCTTTGGTTCAAGGGAACCTCGCAACATTGCTTTTAGGTCATTGAGTTCCTCAGGGCTCATAACC
>Ga0209356_1000744_pt1 | contig 12889 bp, 10 predicted proteins | sample LauGreFaBDMM15SN_2_FD_188213 | JGI IMG/M metagenome (GOLD analysis project Ga0209356, IMG submission 188213) | Freshwater lake microbial communities from Lake Michigan, USA - Fa13.BD.MM15.SN (SPAdes) (version 2) | ecosystem: Environmental > Aquatic > Freshwater > Lake | place: Lake Michigan, USA...
CTTAATGGCATGTTTTTATTATTGGCAGGACTCGGGCTCATTGGATTTTTGGTGGCATGGTTATTGGTACCCAGTCCACCCAGGCAAATACGAGTAGCACAGCAACCTCTACGACAAATATTTCTGCGTCCCGAGTTGATGCGCTTGAATGTTGGTGTTTTTGTATTGAATGCTACGCAAGTGGCGATGTTCCTCGTAGTTCCAAGACTTCTAGTCGATGCAGGATTACCATTGGATGACCATTGGAAAGTTTATTTTCCGGTAGTTGTTACCTCCTTTTTCTTGATGCTTCCAGGAATTATTTATGGAGAGAAAAAGAAACAGTGGCGTCGTGTTTTACTAACATCCGTGGTCATTCTTTTGGTGTCACAGATAGTTTTTTTTCAAGCACATACTCTGATGATGATCGTGCTCGCTTTGTTAATTTACTTTGTTGGGTTTAATTTACTCGAAGCCCTACAACCATCCATGGTCTCGCGTTGGGCCAAGGATGAAAAGGGAGCGGCGCTCGGAATCTACAACACAACACAGTCTGTGGGCTTATTTACAGGCGCTGCAGTTGGTGGCCTGCTAATGCAATACTCCGGCGAGTTATCGGTATTTATTGGCGGTAGTGTTCTGATTATTCTCTGGCTTATAATTGCATGGCCGATGCGCAATATTCCATCTGCGCAAACAGCAACGTAGCTTTAGCCACACTTTTTATTTACTTAACTTCGGGAGACAAAATGGCTTCAGTCAATAAAGTGATCATCGTTGGTAACGTTGGGCGCGACCCAGAAACACGTTATATGCCAAGCGGTGACGCCGTCACCAATATTTCTGTTGCTACCTCAGACCGTTATAAAGATAAGCAGACGGGTGAGATGAAAGAAAACACTGAGTGGCATCGTATCGCCTTCTTTGGCAAACTGGCCGAAATTGCTGGCCAATATCTCAAAAAGGGTTCGCAGGTATATGTCGAGGGACGATTACGTACGCGCAAGTGGACGGATCAAAGTGGGCAAGAAAAATACTCAACCGAGATCATCGCTGATAGCATGCAAATGCTTGGAGCCCGGATGGCTGGTTCAGGGGATGCTGCTGAACCAAGCTCTCGTTCAAAACCCACTGACAGTACGTCAAACCAGGCCCCTGCAGGGCTTGGTGCTATGGACGACGATATTCCTTTCTAGGAATTTGGATTTACTGCCTGGCATGACGAATGTTGTTAGGCCAGGCAGCATTGAAATCGGTTCGAAATGGATTGATATCCAAGCCACCACGGCGTGTGTAACGGGCATACACCGATAATTTTTCAGGCTGACACTGTATTTTGATATCGCAGAAAATTTTCTCTACGCAGTGCTCATGAAATTCCCCAAGTTGGCGAAAGCCAATCAAATAGCGCAGCAAGCCCTCTTCGTCAATCGGCCTGCCTTGATACTGAATTTGTACGCTGGCCCAGTCAGGCTGACCAGTAACTGGACAGTTTGATTTGAGTAGGTGAGATACCAATGTTTGGGTAATGGGCGCAGATGTATGATCCGCTTTCAGCAACAGCGGATCTGAATTCTGATGGCTGTTTACTTCAATATCAAGCCGATCTAATAATTGCCCACCTAGCTCTTCAATAGGAGCCATCTTTTTATTTGAAGTGATTTCACAGGGCTGAACTAATCTCACTTGTAGACCGGTTCCCAAGACCTGAGAAAGGTCATGCTGTACGCACGTTTTTACGGCTGCAAAATCAGCAAAACAATGTTGGTTCAGACTATTCAGATAGAGCTTAAAAGATTTGGACTCAATCATATTGGGAGAATCGGCTGGAATGATAAATTCTGCTAAAGCAATTTGTGGTTTACCTTTGAGGTTTAGCCAAGCAAGTTCATACGCATTCCATATATCGACCCCAAAGAAGGGTGGCGTGGATTGCAAATTTAATCCTAGGGTAGATCGATTATCGGATCGTGCAATCGGAAAGAGAAGATTCGGGTCATATTGATTAGGGTAGGCACTTTGTTGCCCAAGGACAAATTCAGTCATACGAACTTTGCTTAAGTTTTATTGCGTTCACTGTTAGCAACCCCTGAGATCACATGACCCGTTGGGGCAACACTAGAGGCTGCATTGCAATGACCCGTTTGGTCATCAAAGAAAAAATCAGGTTCAAACTCTTTTAAGAACTCACGTTTAGACAACCCACCTAGGAACATAGCCTCATCAACCCCAATTCCCCAGTCCATCAAAGTGCGAATTGCCCGCTCATGGGCGGGTGCAGAACGTGCTGTTACCAATGCGGTACGAATTCGCATCTCACTAGATGCCGCTTCATTTTGCAATTGATGCAGTGCTGCCAATAATGGTTTAAATGGACCAGGCGGAAGCGGGATAGAAACATTTTTACTTTCATGCGCAACAAATGCCTGTAATCCTTGATCTTGGAAGACTTGTTCGGCCTCATCGGAGAATAAAACTGCATCACCATCAAAGGCGATGCGGATTTCATTGGGGTTGTGCTCAGCCGCTTTGCTAGATTCTGGATAGACGCGCGCCGCAGGAAATCCGGCAGACAAGGTAGCGCGCACATCTTCTTCGTTCGCCGAAAGAAATAAATTAGCCTGTAAGGACTTGAGATAGTGGTATGGAGGCCTACCGCGCGTGAATACGCCACGCTCAATATCAAGACCGTGATGTTTGGCAGAACGAAAGACCCGCAAGCCACTTACCGGATCATTGCGCGAGAGGATAACAACTTCAACCCGTTGCTTGTCTTGATTAAAGCGTAATAGTTTTTTGACTAAGGGAAAGGCAACCCCAGTCTGAGCAGGAGTTGCTATGCGCTGGAGCTGTAAATTCATGTATGCGCGGTCGTCACTATCCTCAAACAGTCGATTTTCTTCTTCAAAATCAAATAAAGCTCTTGAGGAGATCGCAACTACTAATTTGCCATCGAGCGTATAGGACATATTATTTGAGAAACAATCGGTATGCTGGGTTATTGCTTTCATCCCAATGGGGGTAGCCCAAGGTCTTTAAGAAATGCTTGAATGCCTTCTGGTCATTCTTGGGAACCTGAATGCCAACCAGAATGCGACCGTAATCGGCCCCGTGGTTACGATAATGAAAAAGACTAATATTCCAGTTAGGCGCAAGACAATCCAAGAAACGCATTAACGCACCCGGACGTTCTGGAAATTCAAAACGATAGAGAAGCTCATCTTGGGCGAGTGGAGAGCTACCGCCCACCATGTGACGTAGATGTGCTTTTGCAAGCTCATCATGACTAAGATCGATGGTGGCAAAGCCCGCCTTACGAAAAGCTAGTGCAATCGATGTGTTATCCCCCGCTTTTTGTGTAGAAATGCCTACAAAAATATGCGCCTTATCTTGATGTGCGATACGGTAATTGAATTCGGTGACATTGCGCTTACCTAGCATTTTGCAAAAGGCTTTAAAGGAGCCACGCTCTTCCGGAATTGTGATTGCAAACACTGCCTCTCGAAATTCACCCACATCCGCACGTTCAGCCACAAAGCGCAGGCGACTAAAGTTCATGTTGGCACCGCAAGCAATTGCTACAAACGTTTTATTTTTAAGACGATGTTGCTCAATATATTTTTTTGCACCCGCAATCGCGAGTGCACCAGCAGGCTCCAAAATACTCCGTGTGTCCGTAAATACATCATTGATAGCAGCGCAGATTTCATCGGTATCAACCAACACAATGTCATCAACAACGCGCTGACAAATCTTAAAGGTTTCCTTACCAACTAGTTTGACCGCAGTGCCATCTGAAAACAAACCGACTTCTTTTAGCTCAATTCGTTTACCAGCAGCAAGCGACTGTCTCATTGCATCGGAATCTATAGTTTGAACACCAATCACTTTAATGTTGGGACGAATAGCTTTGATATATTCACCAACGCCAGAAATTAATCCGCCGCCGCCAATCGCAACAAAAATTGCATCAATTGGTTCAGGATGCTGCTGCAAAATTTCTTGACCAATAGTGCCTTGTCCGGCAATTACATCAGGGTCATCAAAGGGATGAATAAATGTATACCCCTTTTTAGTTTGAAGTGTTTGCGCATGCGCATAGGCATCGCTATAAGAATCTCCAAATAAAATGAGTTCTACCCATTTTTTTCCATGTGACTTTACGGCATCGATTTTTACCTGTGGGGTTGTAATCGGCATGACGATGACTGCTTTGCACTTTAATTTTGCAGCAGCAAGGGCGACTCCTTGTGCATGATTGCCTGCCGAGGCGGCAATGACCCCTTTTTTTAATAGTGCTGAGCTTAGTTGTGCCATTTTGTTGTAGGCACCCCGTAACTTGAATGAGAAAACCGCTTGGTTATCTTCACGCTTTAAAAGAATAGTATTGTGGAAGCGGGCACTAAGATTGTGCGCCTTCTCAAGTTCTGTCTCTCGAGCTAGGTCATAGACCTTAGCACTCAAAATTCGCTTTAAATAGTTACTTTTCATGCTCAAAGCGTACCATGGATAGTACTTAAGTCCTTCAATTGATTCAGGATTGTGTATTAGACCAAACTCACGCAAATGACGAAGGTCTACTAAAATGGGCTTTTAATAGCTAAGTCACTATGAACGCTCCTATTTCCTTAGACAGATTGTCTGAGACCGCTATGGAATCTCCCCGATTACGCGAGATTCCATACAACTACACCTCGTTTTCAGATAAGGAGATTGTAATTCGCCTTTTGGGTAAAGAGGCTTGGCAAACTCTTGAGACCTTGCGTGGAGTCCGACGAACAGGGCGATCGGCACGGATGCTGTTTGAGGTTTTAGGGGATATTTGGGTGGTGCAACGCAATCCATATTTACAAGATGATCTACTCGATAACGCAGTGCGAAGAAAGGCATTAATCGACGCCCTTTGGCATCGCTTACGCGAAGTTGAAAAACGAATATCAGATGACTCCGCTCAACAAGTTGCTTTATTGATTACAAGCGCTAGAAAAGCAGTGCAATCATTTGAGCAAGAATTTCAGACAGTTGCGCAACTCCGCAAACAAGCGAAACGTGTTTTTGCCAAATACACACATGCCGATAATGTTGCGTTCGATGGCATGTCACGCGTAGCACATGTCACTGATGCAACCGATTGGCGAGTTGAATATCCTTTTGTTGTTTTAAAGCCGGATACCGAAGCAGAAATCCCAAGCTTAGTGAAAGCTTGTATTGAGCTTGGTCTCACGATTGTCCCAAGAGGCGGCGGCACCGGATATACCGGTGGAGCTATTCCGATGGTGGCAATGTCTGCCGTAATTAACACGGAAAAATTAATGGACTTGGGCTTGGTTGAAATGAAGCCATTACCAGGACATACAACCTTAGTCCCAGTTATATATTCTGGCGCTGGTGTGGTTACACGTCGCGTAGCAGACGCAGCAGAACTTACTGGTCTTGTCTTTGCAGTTGATCCTACCTCCGCAGACGCGAGTTGCATTGGCGGAAATATTGCCATGAATGCTGGGGGTAAAAAGGCAGTCTTATGGGGGACCGCGCTCGATAATTTAGCGAGCTGGCGAATGGTAGACCCAGATGGTAATTGGTTAGATGTGGAGCGTTTGGACCATAACCTAGGAAAGATTCATGAGGTTACAAGCGCACGCTTTCAATTGACATGGTCTGACGGCCTTCATTTGCCTGGGCAAAAAGTCATACGCTCGGAACTGCTTGAGATTGATGGTGCTAAGTTTAGAAAAGCAGGTCTAGGAAAAGACGTTACCGATAAATTCTTATCAGGCTTACCTGGAATTCAAAAAGAGGGTTGCGATGGGCTCATTACTAGCGCCACCTGGATATTGCATCGGATGCCCAAATATATGCGTACTGTTTGCCTAGAGTTTTTTGGACAAGCGCGCGAAGCGATTCCAAGCATCGTTGAGGTCAAAGCATATCTTGATGATCTGAGTAAAAAAGGCGGCCCTATTTTGGCGGGCCTTGAGCACTTAGATGATCGATATCTCAAAGCAGTAGGCTACTCGACCAAGTCAAAGCGCAATGGTTTGCCCAAAATGGTTTTGATTGGGGATATTGCTGGAGAAAATGAAGAGGAAGTTGCTGCCGCCACAAGTGAGGTGGTGCGCATGGCCAATCGTCGGGTCGGCGAGGGTTTTGTCGCTGTAAGTGCAGAAGCGCGCAAAAAGTTTTGGCTGGATCGGGCGCGCACAGCAGCAATCGCAAAACACACGAATGCTTTTAAGATCAATGAGGATGTTGTGATTCCGCTCGAGCGTATGGGAGAGTACACCGATGGTATTGAGCAAATCAATATTGAACTATCCCTTAAAAACAAATTGCAATTGCTTGATGCATTAGATTCATATCTGAAGCAACCACTTTTACCTATTCGTGCTAACGAAGAAATTGAAGATATATCGCATGCTGAGATGGTGGGTGATCGTGTGCAGCAAGCACACGCTTTAATTCATGATGTGCGTAATCAATGGTCCGAATGGTTGGCAAGAATTGAGAATTACTTTCCGCAGATTCAGGATGGAAGCTTGCGCGCTTCTTGGAAAACCCAATTATTAACACCCTTACAAATTCTCTTTGGTGGTGCAGCGTTTGAGTTAGTTCTTAAAGAAATTATTACGCTTCATCAAAAAATATTACGCAAGCGTGTATTTATTGCTTTGCATATGCATGCAGGAGATGGCAATGTCCATACCAATATTCCGGTGAACTCTGATGATTATGAGATGCTTCAAGATGCTCATCGATCAGTTGACCGTATCATGGCCTTGGCCCGCTCGCTTGATGGTGTGATATCAGGCGAGCATGGAATCGGAATTACTAAATTAGAGTACTTAAGCGATGAGGAGCTAAAAGACTTTCGTTCATACAAACAGCGTGTTGATCCTAATGGACACTTCAATAAAGGGAAGTTAATGCCCGATGCTAATTTGCAAAAGGCATACACACCAAGCTTTGGCTTAATGGGTCATGAGTCATTGATCATGCAACAGAGCGATATCGGTGCAATTGCTGATAGTGTGAAAGATTGCCTGCGCTGTGGCAAATGTAAGCCAGTTTGCGCAACCCATGTGCCGCGAGCAAATTTACTCTACAGCCCACGCGATAAGATTTTGGCAACCTCCTTGCTGATTGAGGCATTCTTATACGAAGAACAAACCCGCCGCGGAATCTCAGTACGTCATTGGGAAATGTTTGATGACGTAGCAGCGCATTGCACCGTTTGTCATAAGTGCTATACCCCCTGCCCAGTGAAAATTGATTTTGGTGATGTCACTATGAACATGCGCAACTTATTGCGCAAGATGGGTCAGCGCCGCTTTAATCCTGGAACGGTAGCCTCTATGTTCTTCTTGAATGCAAGCAATCCCGAGACCATTCGTTTAACACGAAAAGTAATGATCGAGTGGGGTTATGGTATTCAACGCTTTGCCCATCAAGTTCTGAAAAAGTGGGCTAAACAACAAACAAAAAAACCACCTGCTACGGTAGGCAAGCCACCGATCCAAGAGCAAATTATTTATTTCATTAATAAGAAGATGCCTGGTAACTTACCTAAAAAGACGGCAAGAGCATTATTAGATATTGAGAATGCGGATTATGTACCGATTATTCGGGATCCGAAGAAAACCAGTGCTGATACCGAGGCAGTTTTTTATTTCCCCGGTTGTGGTTCGGAGCGTCTATTTTCTCAAGTAGGCTTAGCGACCCAAGCCATGCTCTGGCATGCTGGTGTACAAACTGTTTTGCCCCCTGGCTACTTATGTTGCGGTTATCCCCAAAAGGGAAACGGAGATTTTGATAAAGCAGAAAAAATGATCACTGATAACCGAGTTTTGTTCCATCGCGTGGCAAATACCTTGAACTATCTTGATATCAAGACGGTCGTGGTTTCCTGCGGTACATGCTATGACCAGTTAGCGGGCTATCAATTTGAGCAAATTTTCCCCGGGTGCCGAATTATTGATATTCACGAATACTTGTTGGAAAAGGGTATTAAATTAGAGGGTGTGAATGGCGTGCGCTATATGTATCACGATCCCTGCCACACCCCGATGAAGTTACAGGATCCACTAAAAACAGTCAATGAGCTAATACAAACTCAGGATGGGACTGCGATTACGAAAAACGATCGCTGTTGCGGTGAATCTGGCACCTTGGCAGTCACGCGTCCAGATATATCGACTCAGGTGCGCTTCAGAAAGCAAATTGAAATGGAGAAAGGTGCAGCAGCCTTACAACAAGACTTTGCTGGTGAGGTTAAGGTTTTAACCAGCTGCCCTTCGTGTTTACAAGGTTTGAGCCGTTTTGATGCGGATAGTAAAACTAGTGCAGACTACATTGTGGTTGAGATGGCTAAACATCTTTTAGGTGACAATTGGATGCAAGAGTATGTTGCTAAGGCAAATGCAGGTGGTATTGAAAGGGTATTGGTTTAAATGATTCCAACAAATGTAATCGTCCATGAAAACTCTAAGGTTTTGGAGCTTGCTTACGAAAACGGTAAGAATTACCGTCTTCCATTTGAGTTCTTGAGGGTTTATTCTCCATCAGCCGAGGTTCGAGGGCACGGACCAGGACAAGAGGTTCTGCAAACAGGTAAACGCGAAGTAGCTATTGTCAATTTAGAACCTGTTGGCCATTACGCACTCAAACCCACTTTTTCGGATGGTCATGACTCTGGTTTGTTTTCTTGGGAGTACTTACACGATCTGTGTGAAAACCAAGAGCAACTTTGGGATGATTATTTGCAACGCCTTGAAAAGGCCGGCGCTAATCGCGATATCCCGATGGTAAGCCCAACCAAGGGTTGCGGTCATTAAAAGTTAGCAGAGTAAATACATATGTCTAAAACCCATTTTGGCTATCAAAACGTAGACGAGCAAGAAAAAGCCGAGAAGGTTGCCGAGGTTTTCCATTCGGTCGCCATGAAATACGATGTCATGAATGATTTGATGTCCATGGGCATGCATCGTCTGTGGAAAAAATTTACCATAGCCCAAGCCAATGTTAAGCCCGGACAGAAAGTACTTGATATTGCTGGCGGTACTGGCGATCTAGCGGCTGCTTTTGCCATAGCAGTTCAATGGGGCGTCCACCCAGATGCTGAAGTTTGGTTAAGTGATATCAATGCATCGATGTTAGGGGTGGGGCGCGACCGCCTATTGGATCGGGGTTTAGCTTTGCCAGCGATCCAATTCGATGCCGAGAAGATCCCCTTTGCTCATAATTATTTTGATGTAGTGAGCGTTGCTTTTGGACTACGCAATATGACCCATAAAGAAGCTGCCCTTGCCGAGATGGCTCGCGTGATAAAACCAGGCGGTAAGGTTCTTGTATTGGAGTTTTCTAAGCCAGATGCCATGATTGCTCCAATCTATGATATTTACTCGTTTAAGGTTCTACCCTGGCTTGGTGAGAAGGTGGCTAACGATGCAGCCAGCTATCAATACCTTGCAGAATCGATTCGGATGCATCCAGATGCGCAGGCTCTCAAAACGATGATGTTGGGGGTCGGTTTTGATCAGGTAGATACCCATAGGATGACTGGGGGTATCGTTGCTTTACACATTGGTATTAAATATTAAAAAATATTCAGCAAATTTGGTAAATTAGTTATATATTGTGAGTCAATAGGAGACCGTAGCATATGAAAAATATCTTTTTGAAAACCAGTGTATTTACGATTGCTCTGGCATTTTTGTCAGTTGCACATGTGAGTACTGTGGACGCTAAACGTTTAGGCGGCGGTGGTAATGCTGGACGTAGTTCGAGCGCGCCAATGCAAAAGCAAGCCCAACCGGCTGCCCAGCAAAAACCTGCGCAAGCTCAACAACCCGCTGCCGCTGCACCTCAAGCCGCAGCTCCTGCAGTCGCCAAGCGATCAGGTATTGGCGGCATGCTTGGTGGTTTAGCTGCTGGTCTGGGTATTGCCTACTTGCTTTCTCATTTAGGTCTTGGTGAGGCCGCAGCATCTTTCTTCACGGGCCTTTTAATCGCCGTGGCAGTTGGTTTTGCACTACTCTTCATCCTTAGACGTTTTATGCCAGCAAGCGCTAAAAGTGCTGCGGAGCCTGTTGCTGTTCCAACGGGAATGCAACGCACAGCCCAACAAGAGCCAAGCTTTAATCCGCATACCAATAATCAATTTGGTAGCGCATTACCGCCCGTCATCGAAGAGCGCCCTGCTTACCAGTTGCCTGAAGGTTTTGATCAAATTGCGTTTTTGGCAAATGCTAAGCATTACTTCACGCGCTTACAGAAAGCATGGGACTCTGGCGATTTAGAGGCTTTACGTGAGTTTGCAACTCCAGAGATGTTCGCTAGCCTTCAGCGTGATCTTCAGGGGCGTGCAGAAGGCGCCAATGAGACGGATGTAGTAACCCTTAATGCAGAATTAATTGGGGTTGAGACCGATGCAACTACTTATTTGTGCAGCGTTCAGTTCTCGGGGATGATTCGGGAGCAAGCGGATGCGCCAGCTGAGCCGTTTACTGAAATCTGGAACCTCTCTAAGCCCGTTCAAGGGTCTGGAGGTTGGGTTTTGGCTGGGATCCAGCAATTGGTTTAAGCTTTTACCTTTCCCCACCGGAAAACCCGCCTTGTGCGGGTTTTTTACACTATGAACCCGAACTTTGATTTGCCAAAAACGCTGTTATTGCGTGGCATTAATCACGTCTTGCAGCGCGAGAAGTGGGCATTGCGAGAGTTAAAGCAGCACCAGGGTAAAGTCATTCGATTGGTATTACCAATGAGCGAAACGTGGATACAAATTAGTGCAATTGGTGAAATTGATTTAGCGCGTACAGAGATTGAGAACGCGCATCTTACCTTGGAGATTTCAAATGAGTCTCTAATGCGGGTTGGTGAAAGTACTGGCAGTATGCAAGAGCGAGTTGTGAAAGCGGTCAATATTGCTGGCGATGCTGAGCTAGCTCAATTGATTGCCAAGCTGGCAAAACAGCTTCGTTGGGAATATGAGGAAGATTTAGCTCAGATCGTTGGGGATGCTTCTGCTCACTTTGTTGTTTCTCAGGCTAAACGTTTTCATGAATTGACGCAGAAAGCTATTTTAGATTTGCAGCAAAATATGAGTGAATATCTAAGCGAAGAAAAAAAAGTTTTAGTCAATCAGCGTGACTTTCAACGACATAAAAATGACTTACAAGAGATCCGGGATGGAGTGGGGCGTTTAGAAAAACGGATTGCTCTTTTACAAAAAAGTCAGGATAGAGTGTGAGTCGTATAGCTCGCCTGTGGATTATTTTCTATACGGCTTGGCGCTTTAACTTATTTGGCTTAATTCGCGATAACCTAAAGCCTGGAATTCGTAAGACACTGCTTGGACTTTTATCAAGCACATCCCCAAGTCAACTCGCTCGCGGCGAACGTATTCGCTTGGCCTTAGAGGCCTTGGGGCCTATTTTTGTTAAGTTTGGTCAGGTTCTTTCTACACGAAGAGATTTATTGCCGGACGATGTCTCTAATGAATTAGCAAAATTACAGGATCAGGTTCCCCCATTCTCTAATGAACAATCCAAATCAATTATCGAAGCGGCGCTTGGTCATCCCATAGACAATATATTTTCTTCATTTGATGCAACTCCAGTAGCAAGTGCATCCGTTGCACAAGTTCATTTCGGGATATTAAGAGGTAATGACTCACACCCTGAATGGACTAATCGGGAGGTAGCGATTAAAGTGCTACGCCCAGGTATCCTGCCAGTCATTGAAAGTGATTTGGCGCTCATGAATGATCTTGCCCGAATCGTAGAAAGAATTTCAGAGGATGGTAGACGCTTAAAGCCGCGCGAAGTGGTCGCTGAATTTGATACCTATTTGCACGATGAGTTAGACCTGATGCGTGAGGCTGCAAATGCAAGTCAGTTACGCCGTAATTTTATTGACTCCAACACGCTAATGATTCCAGAAATGATTTGGGACCTATGCCATACCAATGTAATCGTGATGGAGCGTATGTATGGAATCTCAATTGGCAAGACTAATGAATTAAGAGCGGCAGGCGTAGATTTTAAGAAATTGGCAGTCGATGGCGTGGAAATATTTTTTACCCAAGTATTTGAGTACGGATTCTTTCATGCCGATATGCATCCGGGCAATATATTGGTGAGCTTAGACCCGAACACATTTGGGCGTTACATCTCCTTAGATTTTGGTATTGTCGGCAACCTTAGCGAGTTTGATAAAAATTATCTGGCACAAAATTTCTTAGCATTCTTTAATCGGGACTATCGACGGGTTGCAGAGCTCCATATTGAGTCGGGTTGGGTTCCTGAAAATACCCGCCTAGAGGAGCTTGAGGGTGCAGTTCGCACGGTCTGTGAACCCTATTTTGATCGTCCCCTTAAAGATATTTCTTTAGGTATTGTATTGATGCGTTTATTTCAAACCTCAAGGCGCTTTAAGGTTGAAATTCAGCCTCAGCTTACGCTCTTGCAAAAAACCTTATTAAACGTTGAGGGTCTTGGGCGTCAACTCGATCCAGACCTTGATTTATGGAAGACTGCAAAACCTATTTTGGAGCGTTGGATTAGTCAGCAACTTGGTTGGCGGGGTTTAGTCGAGGGCTTAAAGGCGGAGGCGCCTAATTGGGCAAAAATCTTGCCAACGCTCCCACGCTTACTTGCTGAGAGTCTAGATCGTCAGGGACACAAAGATTCGAAACCAGAGTTTGAACTCTTAAAGCAAGTTTTATTTGAAGAGCGCCGGAAACGTCGTCAACTGTGGGGCGTATTATTGTTCCTAGGAGGTTTTATCATCGGAGCATTATTTGTTTTGACCCGCATCCATTCAATTTAGGAAAATTCTGACTGATTTTGGGCTAAGTCGCTAAAATAGCGGGTTAGGCAGAAAATCATGAAAAAATACTTTATCGCAGGCA
>Ga0209356_1000745_pt1 | contig 12879 bp, 8 predicted proteins | sample LauGreFaBDMM15SN_2_FD_188213 | JGI IMG/M metagenome (GOLD analysis project Ga0209356, IMG submission 188213) | Freshwater lake microbial communities from Lake Michigan, USA - Fa13.BD.MM15.SN (SPAdes) (version 2) | ecosystem: Environmental > Aquatic > Freshwater > Lake | place: Lake Michigan, USA...
ACATTTTTTCTGCAAGCCATGGCGCAGAGCCATGTGTCGGCTCCGCAAGCGGCCATCATCTACGCCATGGAGCCCGTCTTCGCCGCCGCCTTTGGCTGGTGGTACATCAGCGAGCAGATGACCACCATGGCGCTACTGGGCGGCGCGCTGGTGATAGCCGCCGTCATCCTCAGCCAGCGGGCGCAACCGCCCACGCCCTAAGGGCTGCTCTTGTCAGTGCTTGTCTGCCTCGGAGGTAAATGAGTCGGCAAAAAATTCCGCCTCATCCAAACCTGCCAGGTCACTGAAATCGCGCTGCGCCGACTCCACCACCACGGGCGCGCCGCAGGCATAGACCTGGAAGCCGGAGAGGTCGGGAATATCTTCCAGCACCGCCTGGTGCACAAAGCCGGTGCGGCCATCCCAGTTATCTTCGGGCAGTGCGTCTGACACCACAGGCACGTAGCTCAAATGCGGCATCACGGCGCATTGGGCGCGCACCCAGTCATCCATGTAGAGATCGTGCGGACGCCGCCCGCCCCAAAAAAGCGTGGCCGGGCGAGTGATCTGCCGCTCTTGCATGTGTTCGATCAAGGCCTTGATGGGCGCAAATCCGGTGCCCGAGGCCAGCAGCACCACCGGCTTGTTCGAGTCTTCCCGCAAAAAGAAGGAGCCCATAGGCCCTTCGATGCGCACGATGTCGCGCTCTTTCATGCTGCCAAAGACCAGATCGGTGAAGCGCCCGCCCGGCATATGGCGGATATGCAATTCCAGCGCCGGGCCAGTGTGGGGGGCGTTAGCCATGGAGTAGCTGCGCCGCGCGCCGTCGCGCAGCAGCACGTCCAAGTACTGCCCGGCGCGGTATTGGAAGGACTCGCTGGCAGGCAGTTGCAGTTGTAGTTGGATCACATCGGGGGATGCGTGCACCAAGCTGCTGATACGCGCTGGCATCTTGCGAACCGGCAAAGCGCCCTCCAGCGACACCTGGCGCGACTCCAGCACCAGGTCGCTGGTGGCGGTGGCGCAGCAAGTCAGCACCATGCCAGCCGCTTCGTCTGCCGCGCTCAGCGCTTTTTCTTGGTGGTTGCCGTGGACCACCGTGCCGGAGATTTTTTTGCATTTGCAGGAACCGCAGGCCCCGTCTTTGCAGCCATAGGGCAGGCCCACACCTTGGCGGATTCCACCGGCCAAGAGCGTTTCCGATGGCTCCACGCTGAATGTTCGCCCGCTGGGCTGCACCAGAACCGAAAATTGGGACGCGCTCGCGCTCATACAGTGGTTATCCTTATCCTATGTGTCCCGCAGCCAAGCCCCGCGCAACCGAAAACAAAGCCGCGATTCTGCCCGCATTCGTCCGGGCGCCAGCGGCTTGGGGTTTGCGGGCTGCGCGCGCGCCGCGTATTGCCTTGCCAGCGCGGTTCCGGCGTGAGCGGGTGCTGGTGGTCGGCTGTGGTGATGTGGGGCAGCGCCTCGTGCGCGACCAGCGCACGGTGGGCGGTGGCCCGCGCTGGCTGGCGCTGACCAGCCAACCCGAGAATCGTGCAGCCCTGCGCGCCTTGGGCGCCAGTCCTATGGTCGGCAATCTCGATGACGCGCGCACGCTGCGCCGATTGGCCGGGCTTGCGCACCGTATCGTGCATCTGGCACCGCCGCCCGGGGAGGGCGATCAGGATCCGCGCACCCGCAACCTCCTGCGCAGCCTGCGCCGGGGCCGCTTACCGCGTTCAGTGGTGTACGGCTCCACCAGCGGCGTCTATGGCGACTGCGGCGGTGATTGGGTTTCAGAGACGCGGCCGCTGCGGGCCACCACGGCGCGTGCCCGCCGCCGCGTGGACGCAGAAAGCAGCGTTCGCAGCTTCTCGGTAGCCACCCGTGCCAGCGTGCTGCGCATTCCCGGGATTTACGCGCCAGACCGGGAAGGCGGAACGCCGCTGGCCCGGCTCCAGCGCGGCAGCCCGGTGCTGGTGGCGCAGGAGGATGTGTATACCAACCATATCCATGCCGATGACCTGGCCCGCGCTTGCTGGCTGGCGCTGTGGCGGGGCCGCGCGCGGCGGGTCTACAACGTCAACGATGACAGCCAGCTGCGTATGGGCGACTACTTTGACGCGGCTGCAGCGTTGTATGGCTTGGCGCGTCCGCCACGGGTTTCGCGGGCGCAAGCGGCGCAGGAGCTCAGCGCGATCCAAATGAGTTTCATGTCCGAGTCGCGCCGCTTGCGCAATACCCGCATGAAACAGGAGTTGCGTCTGCGTTTGGGCTTTGCGGATCCCCTATCCGGTCTGCGCGCCGGGCATTGAGCGGCTAAGCCCGGCTATCCCGACTATCCCGCCTGGGCGGTGATGGGTCCTTTGCCACTGAAGCGCTCCAAGGCCAGGTACAGCACTGGCGTGATGAATAGCGTAATCGCCTGCGAAAACACCAACCCGCCCACCACGGCCAAGCCCAGAGGCTGACGCAACTCAGCCCCGGCACCCCAACCCAAGGCAATCGGTAAAGCGCCGACCAAGGCGGCCAGCGTAGTCATCATGATGGGGCGAAAGCGCAGCACGCAGGCCTCGTGAATCGCCGCTTCTGGGCTCATGCCTTCATGGCGCTGGGCCTCCAGAGCGAAGTCGATCATCATGATCGCGTTCTTCTTGACGATGCCGATCAGCAGCACGATGCCGATGGTCGCAATCAGGGTCAAGTCCTGCCCAAAGTACATCAAGGTCCCCAGCGCGCCCATGGCCGCCGATGGCAGGCCCGCCAGAATCGTGATGGGGTGGATATAGCTTTCGTACAGCACCCCGAGCAGCACATAAATCACCACCAATGCGGCTAGGACCAGAATCAATTGGCTGCCTTGCGAATTTTTGAATACGGCCGCGTCGCCCCCGTACGAGGTGATCACCGACGTCGGCATTTGAATCGCTTCGCGCGCCTGGTCAATCTTGGCGGTCGCATCTCCCAAGGCCGAGCCCGGCGCCAAGTTGAACGAGACGGTCACCGCCTGCAACTGGCCGACGTGGTTGATCGCAGTCGGGCTGGAACTGCGCTCCACCGTGGTAAAGCTGCTGATCGGCACCAGCATTCCGCCACTGGCGCGCACATAAATGCTGTTCAGCGCAAACTCGTCCTGCTTGGCTTCAGGCGCGAGTTCCATGATCACCTGGTAGGTGTCGGTGGGCAGGTAAATGGTGGAAACCTGGCGTTCTCCAAACGCGCTGTACAGGGCGTTGCGAACCGCCTCCATGCTCACGCCAAGCGCATTGGCGCGGTCGCGGTCGATCTTCAATTGCGCTTGCAGACCGCGCATTTGCGCATCGCTGGTCACGTCCCGGAACATCGGGTCCGCCCGCATCTTTTCCTGCAGTTTGGCCGACCAGCCGCCGAGCTCGTCGGGGCGCAGGCTTTGCAGGATGTACTGGTACTGCGCTTTGCTTTGGCGTCCGCCGAGCTGCAGGTTTTGCACCGGGCGCATGAACACATTCAAGCCCACTACCGCACGCAGCTTGCGCCGCAAACCTTCAATCACCTTTTTGGCTGGTACCCGCTGGTCGGCCGGCTTGAGCGAGATGAACATGCGGCCAATGCTCTGGCTGTTGCTGCCGCCGTTGAAGGAGTTCACCGCAGCCACGTTCTCGTCATTGCGGATGATGGCTGCGGCGCGCTCCTGCAACTGCACCATCGCAGGGAAAGAGATGTCCTCCCCGCCCTCGGTGGTGACAATGATCTGGCCGATATCCTCTTCAGGGAAAAACCCTTTGGGAATCACGTTCACCATGTACACCGTGCCGCCCAAGGTGGCCAGCGCAATCAGCAAGACCAGTTTGCGCCAGCGCAAGGCCAGATCCAGCATCCGCACGTACCCGCCTAGCAGCGCGTTGAAGGCGCGCTCAAACAAGCGAACCAGCGCACCGGGCGGATGCTTGTGCGCCTCGTCGGTCAAGAAGCGGCTGGCCAGCATGGGAACCAGGGTTAGCGACACAAAAGCAGAGACCAGAATGGCCAAGCCCACGACCACGGCAAACTCGTGGAACAGCAGGCCGATCACGCCGGGCATGAAAAAAATCGGTATAAAAACTGCCACCAGTGAAACCGAAATAGAAATGATGGTGAAGCTCACCTCGCGCGCGCCGCGCAAGGCTGCGCTGAACGGCTCTTCGCCTTTTTCCACGTGGCGGATGATGTTTTCCAGCACCACGATGGCATCGTCCACCACCAGTCCCACCGCCAGGGTCAGGCCCAAGAGAGAGATATTGTCCAAGCTGTAATTCAGCCCCCAGAGCAAAGCCACCGCGCCCATTAGCGAGATGGGCAGCGACAGCGTGGGAATCACCGTGGCCACAAAACGGCGCAAGAACAGAAAAATCACCAGGACCACCAGCGCAATCGTGCCAACCAGCGTCAGCGTCACGTCGTGCAGGGCCTCGCGCACCGATGCAGAGCGGTCATTGATGGGTGTCATCGACACCGAGACCGGCATCTGCGCCTGCAACTCCGGCAGCCTGGCGCGTATGGTGTCGACCACTTTCACCGTGTTGGCGCCAGGTTGGCGCTGAATCGCAATCGTGATCGAGGTATCGCCGTTGAAAGTCGCCCAGGTGCGCAGGTTTTCGATGCTGTCCTCGACCTTGGCCACATCACGCAAGCGCACCGGGAAGCCGCCTTTCATGCTGATGATCAAATTTCCGAAATCACGCGCATTCGTCAGTTGTTTGTTGGCCTGGAGGATCAGCGATTGCCTGGGCCCATCCAGCGTGCCAACCGGGGTATTGACATTGGCTGCGCGCAGCGCGGCGCTGAGTTCATCGAGACCGATGTTGCTGGCCAGCAGCGCATCGGGCTTGACGCGGACCCGCACTGCAAAACGTTTGGCGCCGTAAATAACCACCTGCGCCACACCATCCACGGTGGACAGGGTGGGGGTGACCAGGTGATCCGCGTAGTCCTGCAGCTCTTGCGGTGAGAGCGACGGCGAGGTCATCGACAGGAACAGCACCGGGGAATCGGCTGGATTCACCTTGCGGTAGGACGGCGGGTTGGTCATGTCCTGCGGCAACGAACGCTGCGCCCGCAGCAGGGCCGCTTGCACGTCGACAGCGGCTGCGTCAATGTCGCGGCCTTCTTCAAACTCCAGCGTGAGCGAGGTGTTGCCCAAACCGCTGCTCGAGCTGATGGTGCGCAGTCCGGGAACCGTCTGGAACTGCTTTTCTAAAGGCAGCGCCACCGATGTGGCCATGGTCTCCGGATTCGCGCCGGGCAGCGACGCCGATACATTGATCACCGGGGTGTCGTAGCTGGGCAGGGCGGATACCGGAATACTGTTGAAGCCGATCACCCCCGCCGCCACGATGGCGACATTGAGCAACACCGTCATCACCGGACGGCGTATGAAAACTTCCGAAAAATTCATGGTGCCGCCTTGGGCATGGACGCACCGGACGCTGCGGAGCTAGCAGCGCTGGCAGCGCCCTGGGGGCCGTCCTTGTTGTCTTTGGCGCGTTCCACCACCGCGCTTCCGGGCCGCAGGTTTTGCTTGCCTTCCAGCACCACGGTCTCACCGGCTTCCAGGCCGCTGACCGCGACCTCGGCGCCTTGCGGTTGCAGCACCTTCACGGGGCGCACCACAGCTTTGCCGTTTTCTACTACGTACACCGTCGCTCCGCGCGCTCCGTAAACCACAGCGACTTGCGGCACGACCACGGCGTCCTTCACCTCGCGCAAAACCTGCTGCACTTCGACAAATGCGCCCGGCCAGAGCTTCTCGTCCTCGTTTTTGAAATGGGCCTTGGCTTTGACCACACCGGATGCGGTGTCGACCACACTGTCAACAAACTGCAGCTTGCCCTGGAATACGCCACCGTTGTCGGGCAGGGTGGCGGTGACAGGCGCACCGTCTTTTTGGAGACCGACCAGTGCGTCCGCGATATTGCGTTGTGGCAAGGTGAAGGTCACCGCTATTGGGCTGATTTGGGTGATGGTGACCAGTACCGTTTTATTGGCTTCCACCGCTGAGCCGGTGCTCACGTTGACCACGCCCACGCGGCCGCTTTGCGGTGCGCTGATGCGGGCGTAGGACTGCGCCACTTTGGTAGCGTCAATCGCCGCGCGGTCGGCGTTGACGGTGGCTTGCCAGCCTTCAACCGCGGCCACATTGCTATCGACCGAGCCTTGCGAAATGAACTGGCGGGCCAGCAGGTCTTGCGCCCGCCGGAGCTGGCGTTGCGCATCGGCCAGCGCCGCCGAATCTTTGGCCAGTTGGGCCTGCGCCTTGGCGATATTGGCCTCTTCGGTGCGAGCGTCTAGCGTAAAGAGCAGGTCGCCGGCTTTCACATACTGACCGTCTTTGACGTTGACCCTGGTGATCACCGAATTGACCTGCGGCTTGACGTCCACGGTGCGGATGGGGGTGACCACACCGGCCGAGCGCAGCCGCACCGCAAGGTCTTTCATCTCCACCTTGAACGTGGTCACGCTGACCGGGGGTGCCGCTGGTGCCGACGCGCCGGAAGCGGGGACAGCCGCAGCGCCGCCGCTCGGGCTGGCGCTGGCGGGCTGGCTTACCGCAGCCGCAGCCCCCGCCGACGCAGCAGGGGCGTCGGTCTCGTCCTTTTTGCCACAAGCCACGAGCAAGGAACCGAGCACCCACACCACAAAGCCCGCGCGTACCCCCGAGACGGTCCAACCAAAAGTCTTGCTCATCGCTTACCCGAATCAAAAAATGAATGACAGCGCACGCTTAAACCCGCAGCGGGCCTGGGCACACACACACTGTGGGCATCTTATCGTTTCGACACGACGCCTCGGCAAAGCAAAAAGCAGCCAGAAAATCAGCCCGAGGCTCAGGGCTGTAAACGCAAGCCCATCACCTTGTCCGCCACACAACGCCCTTGGGCTTGCCCGCCTTCGCTGCCAAAGCGGAAGTGGATGCCCGCATACATCCGGGAAATCGATGCCTCGTTTGCGGCAGCGCTGAAACTGGGGAAAGTGCGCGGACCCCAGCCCCGGTCGTTGTGGGTGTTGTCCACGAACTTCAGGTCTTTGCCGAACTGCTGCTCTAGCACCCCGGCGGCGGCACTCGACTGCACCGAATGGCCGGACGGGTACTCCGGAAAATTGGGCGTGGTGAACAGCGGCGTGACCCAGTTGCTGTCAATAAACAATTGGATATACGTGACCGGACGAATCAGGTTGTAGCGGTATTTGGCCGCCCACCCGGCCACAAAAGCGTCGGACATGGCCATGTTCAGCAACACATGGGTGGACGCCGCGCGGCCGAGGTCGGCTTTCTGGGTGCGCAGCAAATCGTTGGCGATATAGGACCAGTGGCCGGCAGGCGTTGGCGTCTTGCCCGGATCGTCGGCCCAGTACAGGGCGAACTGGCGCTGCTCCTGGGTCGCGGCATTGCTGATGTCAAAGACCTCTTTGGCGGCACGGTAAAAGGGCGAATCGCTCTCTTCCGCGAAAGGCGGGTGCGGCGGGGGCACACAATCTTGCGCCGACTTCAGCACAAATGGCCGGACCTCGCCCCACCAGGACAGCAGCGGCGGCAAGTATCTGGAGGGCGTTGCGGTCCAGTTACCCGGGCCGCTGGGCGGGACGTAGTTGGCGCGGGTGCGGCGCAGCGGGCCCCAGGCTTCGTGGCCGCCGTCGGTGCGGGCCCAGGTCATGATGGCCATGGCCATGAGCTTGCCAAAGGTCTCGGAGCGGTTGGTGATGTCAGCGGTGATGGTGCCCGGATCAAAGTCATCCGGGTATTTCAATGGCAGGCTGCGTTCCAGCAGGTCGATGCGGCCCTTGTTCTCGGCGCTGGCGTTGCTGAACATCATGCGCGTCATGGTGGCCATAGACGCATTAGCCACCGTCGGCCAGTGCAAGGGTTCGTCGGGTTGCGCCCAGGGCAGGGAACTGAGTTCATTCAGCTGCCCCGCCAGACTTTGATGCCCCGGCATACCGGGCACAACCGACTCGTACAGCGTCAGCCCCAGATAAGCCAGGGTGCGTGCCGCCACGGGCGGGCTGTTTCCCGGGGTTTGTTGCAGCAGTTGTGAGACCAGATAAAACCACTCGTACGCGACTGCGGAGCTGTACGCGCTGGCCGGCGGTGCCAGCGTGATGGTGGGCGGCGTTTGGGCGCGGGCAGGGGTGAGCAACACGCAGGCACCCAGCATCAGCGCGGCGACTGCACGGGTAAAAAGAGATCGGACCGATGTCATGGCGCGCTCCAAGGGCGCATACCGCTTTGGCGGTCCAGTACATAAAAGCCATCGGCGTCGGCGGTAATCCAATCGCTCCATCCGGACCCCGGCCATTGCACCCGCACCTTGGCTTGCGTGGCCGCGCCCAAGCCGAAATGCATCCAGCCCAGATGGCCGCTGGCATGGCCTCCGCCCACGGTGCGTTCTTCGCGCTGCACCCGCTCACCGGTCTGCACTTCCACCCACGCGCCCACGGCATCGCGGTTGCCCCCGCTTTGGCGCAAGCGCAGTTGCAGCCAACGGCCCACTGGGGCGGGCGCAGCCGCCTTGCCACTGCCCACGTTGCGCCAGAGTTGCGCTTTTTCCCAGCGGTTAACCACCACCATGTCTAACAAGCCGTCGCCATTGAGGTCGGCCAGCATGCCGCCACGCCCGCGCCGGAAACTGGCCACGCCGGACTGGCTGCCAGCCTCCAAAAATTTGCCGTCTGGCTGGCCGAGCAAGAGGTTGTTTGGATCTTGAATAGCAAAGTCCGGCATGGTCGATACATTGCCTTTGACAATGAACAGGTCACTCCAGGTGTCGTTGTTCACATCTGCAAATTGCGCGTGCCAGGCGGTGGAGGGGTGGATGTCGCCACCGATATAGGGCCGGTGCGCCGTGATGCCGCGCTTGAAGGCCTCGTCCACATAGACCGGCCGGCTGCCGTCGCCGCTGAGCTTCTGGAACTTGTTGTCGGCCATGCTGGTGAGAAATACTTCCGGGAAACCGTCGCCATCGATGTCATGGCTGGCAATGCCCATGCCCCAGATTTGCAAACGCTTCCAACCCTCTTCGGCGGTGTAAGCGGTGGGTGGCTTGCCAGGCTGGATTTTCCAGAGCTGTTCCTGCCCGCCTTTGTAGTACTCGCGGTCATTGCTCACCCGCAGGGAGGCTTCGCCGCTGCGGTTCCAATCCGAGAACAACATGGACAGCGCGCAGTAGCCTGGGGCCAGCGGCTCGGGCGCAGCGAAACGCCCGCCTGCGGGGTCGGGGCGCAGCAGCACGCCGGGTGTGCAAGTGCCCCAGGGAAAGTCAGGGCGGCTGCGGTCGTAGTAGGTGCCAAAGGCTAGGGTGGGCCAGGACTGGCCCCGTTCCCAGGTGGCAGAAAAAGCGGTGTTCCAGTCGTTGCCCGCCGGGATATTCCAGCGTTCATTGGCGCGCTCGAACTTGCAGCCACCCAGGCCGCGAAAGACCTGGTTTTCGCCCACGCGCAGCACGACGAGGTCCATCTGGCCGTCGCTGTCAATGTCCAGCGGATAGGCGCCGGTGGCGTTGGTCAGCTCCAGGCCCGAGCGTTGCTCTTGTAATTTGAGGGGGCCGCCGCGCACGCTGCGGTTGCGGTAGAACTTGGCTTTGTTGACGCCACCCGTGACGTAGATTTCGGGCAGCCCGTCGTCGTCGCAATCGAATACGGCCACGCCGCCGCCGACCATGAATTCGTCTTCGCCTTCAAAGCGGCTTTGCAGGCCGGCTGCCTCGCCTTCCTCGACAAAACGCGCAATCGCCGGGCTTACAGGACCGGCTGTCCAGCCCGGCGACGCGCCGTGCAGCAACAAAACTGCCAGCAGCAGCCTGGCCTTGCTGCGCACAGTAATTGGCGATTCAGATAGTGACCCAGGCACCGGTTTTCTCCGACGCGAACAGGGCATCGATCACGCGCATATTGGCGATGGCATCTTCCACGCCGTAGGGCAGGGCGATCTCGCCGCGCACCACTTGCGAGAAGGCATCGCCTTGCAATCCGTACTGGTCACAGGCGGCAATGGTCTCGCTGTGGACCGAGCTGCCATCGAGTTGCGAGCCGTCGTCGGTGAAGATCTGGGTGCTGCCGCCCAAAGGCGCGTTAAAGGGAATCTGTATCTCGATGCGCGTGGCGGTTCCGCAGACCTGCACCCGCTGGTAGGGCACCGATTGGGTCGACACGGTAAAGTCCAGCCGGCGGCCCTTGCCGAAGTCCACCAGCGCGCTGACCAGGCGGTCGGTTTTGAATTCCGGGTCGCGCTCGACCAGCGCAATCGCGCGCACCGGTTCGCAGCCAAACAGCAGGCGAGCGGTGATGATGGGGTAGCAGCCAATGTCGTAGAGCGCGCCGCCGCCGATATCGGCCTGGTTGCGGATGTTGGCCGCGTCACGGTTGAAATACGAAAAGTAGGACTGGATCGCGCGCAAGTCACCCAATGCGCCGCTGTGCACGCGGTCGCGCACCGTGAGCCATTGCGGATGGAAGCGCACCATAAAGGCTTCCATGATGTGCACCTTCTCCGCGACCTCGCGCAGTTGCGCGGCCTCGGAGGCTGTCAAAGCCATGGGCTTTTCGCATAGCACATGCTTGCCCGCCCGCGCCGCCATCAGCGTCAGCGGCACATGCTGGTCATTGGGCAAGGGGTTATAGACCGCTTCGATCTCGGGGTCGGCCAGCAGCTCTTCATAGCTGCCGTAGGCGGTGGGAATGCCCAGTTTCTCGGCCAGTGCGCGGCCCCGCCCCAGATCGCGCGAAGCGATGGCGCGGATGTCGCAGTGCCGCGCCGCCTGCATGCCGGGAATCACTTTTTCCCAGCCGATGCGGGCCGTGCTGAGCACGCCCCAGACTACTTTTTTCATGGTGTTTTGGCCTTGGTGCGTGTTTACAAATAGGCGTTGAGCAGGTTTTCCAGGTACTCCTGGCGGCCTGACACTGGGGCGGTGTCGCGGTTCGCCGCCAGCACCTGTTCAGCCAGGGTATCGAGTCCCAGGCCGCCGCCCATGATCTGCTGGCCCAACGGCGCTTGCCAACCGGCGTAACGTGCATCGACGTGCGCAGCCAGTTTGCCGTCCTGCAGCATGTTTTCAGCCACCAACAGCGCGCGGGCGGCCACGTCCATCGCGCCCACGTGGCCGTAAAACATGTCTTGCGGATCGATGGATTGGCGGCGCACTTTGCTGTCAAAGTTCAAGCCTCCGTTCGTGAAGCCGCCAGCTTGCATGATCAGGTACATCGCCAGCGCGGTCTCGGCGATGCTGTTGGGGAACTGGTCGGTGTCCCACTGGCATTGCATGTCACCCCGGTTCATGTCGATGGAGCCGAAGATGCCCAGATCGATAGCGCTGGCAATTTCGTGCTCAAAGCTGTGACCGGCCAGCGTGGCGTGGTTGGCTTCGATGTTGACGCGGATTTCTTTTTCCAGCCCATGCTTTTGCAAGAATCCGAACACGGTGGCGACGTCGAAGTCGTACTGGTGCTTGGACGGTTCGCGCGGCTTGGGCTCGAGCAGGATGGTTCCCTTGAAGCCGATCTTGTGTTTGTAGTCCACCACCATATGTAGAAAGCGGCCCATCTGGTCCAGCTCCTGGCCCATCCGCGTGTTCAGCAGGGTCTCGTAACCCTCGCGTCCACCCCACAACACGTAATTAGCACCGCCCAGTTTCAGGGTCGCGTCCATCGCTTCTTTGACCTGCAGCGCGGCGAGCGCAAAAATTTCCGGATCCGGGTTGGTCGCCGCGCCCGCCATGAACCGGCGGTGGCTGAACAAATTGGCCGTACCCCAAAGCAAGCGGATACCGCTGGCCTCTTGCTTGGCCGCCAGCACGTCGACCATGGCGCGCAGGTGATTGGCGCTCTCACGCGGGCTGCTGCCCTCGGGCGCTACATCGCGGTCATGGAAGCAGTAGTAGGGCGCGCCGAGTTTGCTGAAAAAGTCAAACGCCGCATCGGCCTTGGCATGCGCCGCCGCCATGGGGTCTGCCATGTGCTGCCAGGGACGCTCAAACGTGCCGTCGTAACCAAAAGGATCAAAGCCGTTCCAGGAAAAACTGTGCCAGTAACACACGGCAAAACGCAGCTGCTCTTCCATGCGCTTGCCCAGCACCATACGGTCTTTGTCGTACCAGCGGAAAGCCAGCGGGTTGTGGGATTGCGGCCCCTCGTAGCGGATCGGGTCTACGCCGTGGAAATAGGTCTTGCTCATAAAAATTGCTGCCAGGTAAAGGTGAAGGGGTGCGTGGTTCAGGCGATGCCGCGCAAGGCCGGGTACAGGGCTCGAAAACGCAGAAAACGTGCGCCCAGCATCGCATGTTCTGCGGGATCACTGCGGTAAGTGTGGGCTATCTCGGGCTTGCGGCAGACCTGCGCAACCGTTGCGCCCGTGGCCAGCCAGCCCAGGCGTGCGGCACCCAGCGCACCACCGGCGGCAGATTCGGGGTGGGTCACGATGTCCAGATCGAGTGCGCAGGCCAGTTGCTGCGCCCAAAACGCACTGCGCGCACCGCCGCCTACCAGCGAGAGCTGCTGCGGTGCGCTGCCAGCGGCCTGCAAGGCGCGCAAGCCATCGTTCAAACCGAAGGTGACGCCCTCAATCACTGCGTAGGCCAAGGCCGCCTGATCGGTGCTGTGGTTCAGGCCATGGAAGCTGCCGCGCACCTGCGCATCGTTATGCGGCGTGCGCTCGCCGCTGAGGTAAGGCAAAAACAAGGGCGCTGTGTTGCGCGCAGCGGGCGGCAGGCTGGCGGCTTTGGCCTCCACAGCCGCAGCGGAGTCCAGGCCCAGCGCACCGGCCGCCCATTGCAGGCAACTGGCTGCGGACAGCATCACGCTCATCTGGTGCCAGCGCTGGGGCAGGGCGTGGCAGAAGGCGTGGGTGGCACTGGCCGCATTGGGTTGGTAGCTGGGGGTCACCACAAACAGCACGCCGCTGGTGCC
>Ga0209356_1000746_pt1 | contig 12866 bp, 9 predicted proteins | sample LauGreFaBDMM15SN_2_FD_188213 | JGI IMG/M metagenome (GOLD analysis project Ga0209356, IMG submission 188213) | Freshwater lake microbial communities from Lake Michigan, USA - Fa13.BD.MM15.SN (SPAdes) (version 2) | ecosystem: Environmental > Aquatic > Freshwater > Lake | place: Lake Michigan, USA...
GGGCGGTGAGGGTTTCGAACCCCCGACATCCTCGGTGTAAACGAGGCGCTCTACCACTGAGCTAACCACCCGGGCCGTGCTTTCGTACTTGCGCATACTACTTTATATATGCGAAAGTACGAAAACGAGGCTTGATTGATGGCGTGATTAGAGGCTTACCAGAGCGCTCTTGTACTCAACAAGATTACGGGCATCGCCGAGACCATTAATGATCTGCCATACCAAATTGCCGTTCTTATCGACAATGAAAGTTCCGCGAGTTGCACAACCACGTGCATCATCGAAAACTCCATAAGCCTGTGCAGCACCACCGTGGGGCCAGAAATCTGCAAGAACTGGGAACTTGTAACCTTCTTGTTCTGCAAATGCACGTTGTGCATACATTGGATCGCAGGAGATTGCTAACAATTGCACATCATCATTTTGGAAAGCAGCAAGATCATCACGCAATGCGCAGAGCTCGCCAGTGCAGATTCCTGAGAATGCAAATGGATAGAAGAGAATCACAACGTTCTTCTTGCCTCTAAATGAAGAGAGTGTAACTGGTGAACCATGTTGGTCCATGAGTGTGAAATCTGGTGCTGGTGTGCCGAGTGTTAGAGTCATGCGAGAAACTTACCGCTTGCCTACCTTGCGTGCCACCAGACGAGTACCGGCCCAATCTTGTGCGAGCGCAATTGTTGATGTTTGGCTAAGGCCTGCAACAGGTGCAGCATCTTGAATATCACTTGACTCAACATGGCCATCTCGCCCGAGTTTGGGAGTCAGGACCCAGATAGGACCAGTCTCTGTGAGATATGTCAGCGCATCCATTAATTCATCAACAAGATCACCATCACCATCTCGCCACCACACGATTACTGCATCAACGACTTCAGTGGTCTCGCCTTCAAGCAATTGAGTTCCAGTGATCGCAACAATCTCACTACGCAAGACGTCGTCACAATCTGAGCCATATCCCACTTCGAGAACGAGCTCTCCAGCTGCAAATCCCATGCGCATTGACACAGACTAAGTCCACCCCACATGTGACCACTTTGACAAGGGTTTGAGCGAGAATTACTAGCCAGTTAGCCCGCTTAGATTTCCCCTGCGAGCGATTTAGCGCGAGAATATGCCCATGAGTGGAATTTTCGATACGCCAGATCAGAATGTTGACCAGCTTGTAGATATCGATCCGACAGAAACCGCCGAATGGCAAGCATCCTTTGATGCCGCGCTCGAGCATGCCGGTCCTGTTCGCGCTCGTTATTTGATGCTCAAGCTTTTGCAGCGAGCTCACGAAAAGCAGATCGGTCTCTCTTCACTTCGCAACACTGATTACATCAACACAATTTCACCAGAACATGAACCTGCATTTCCTGGCGATGAAGCGATCGAACGTCGCATCCGCCAATACATCCGTTGGAATGCTGCGATGTTGGTTCATCGCGCTCAGCGTCCTGGCGTCGGAGTCGGTGGACACATTTCAACCTACGCTTCTTCTGCCTCTCTCTATGAAGTTGGTTTTAACCACTTCTTCCGCGGAATGGATCATCCCGGCGGCGGAGATCAAATCTTCTTCCAAGGACATGCCAGCCCTGGAATGTATGCGCGTTCATTTCTTGAAGGACGTCTGAGCGAAAACCAACTCGATGGTTTCCGTCAGGAAGTTTCACATGCAGGTGGAGGTCTTTCTTCTTATCCGCACCCACGTTTAATGCCAGACTTCTGGCAATTCCCAACAGTGTCTATGGGAATCGGACCAATTAACGCGATCTACCAAGCTCGCTTCAATCGTTATCTACAGAACCGTGGAATTAAAGATACTAGCCAGCAACATGTCTGGGCATTTATCGGCGATGGTGAAGTAGATGAAGTCGATACGCTCGGTGCAATTGGTCTTGCTGCACGCGAAGGCTTAGATAACCTCACCTTTGTTGTTAACTGTAACTTGCAGCGCCTTGACGGCCCTGTTCGCGGTAACGGCAAGATTATTCAAGAGCTTGAATCAACATTTATCGGTGCAGGTTGGAATGTCATCAAGGTCGTATGGGGTCGCGAGTGGGATCCATTACTGGCCCAAGATCGCGAAGGCGCACTTGTTAACCTGATGAATACAACTCTTGATGGTGATTATCAGACTTACAAGGCCGAATCAGGAAAATATGTTCGTGATAATTTCTTTGGTCGCGATCCACGTACTGCAGCAATGGTTGCAAGTTGGTCTGATGATCAAGTCTGGGGTCTTAAGCGCGGTGGACATGATTACCGCAAGCTCTTTGCAGCATATACCGCTGCTATGCAGGCAAATGGAAAGCCAACTGTCATCCTTGCAAAGACTGTGAAGGGTTGGACTCTTGGATCTACATTCGAAGGACGTAACTCAACACATCAGATGAAGAAGATGTCACTTGAAGATATCGTCACCTTCCGCGATCGTTTGGGGATTCCAGTTCCGGATTCACAATTAGATAAGTACTTACCTGCGTACTACAAGCCAGCAGATGACTCTGAGGAAGCTAAGTACATGGCAGAACGTCGCGCCGCACTGGGTGGTTCGATTCCACGTCGCCGTGCGAAGTCAAAGCCACTTCCAATGCCGGCTGACTCTGTCTATGACAGCGTGAAGCGTGGCTCTGGCCATCAAGAGATTGCCACAACGATGGCCTTTGTTCGTATGCTCAAAGATTTGGTGAAGGATCCAGGACTTGGTTCACGTATCGTTCCCATCATTCCTGATGAGGCGCGTACCTTCGGAATGGATTCACTCTTCCCAACGATGAAGATTTATTCACCACACGGCCAGAAGTACACAGCCGTTGACCGTGAATTGATGCTTTCTTATAAGGAATCAACATCTGGTGTCATCCTTCACGAAGGAATTAATGAGGCAGGATCGACAGCATCATTTACCGCAGTAGGAACGTCATATTCAACACATGATGAACCGATGATTCCTATCTACATCTTCTACTCAATGTTTGGTTTCCAGCGCACAGGGGACGCGTTCTGGGCAGCTGCTGATCAGCTTGCTCGCGGATTCGTTCTCGGTGCAACTGCGGGCCGCACCACTCTTAATGGTGAAGGTCTACAGCACGAGGATGGTCATTCACATCTTCTTGCTTCAACCAACCCAGCAGTTGTCTGTTATGACCCAGCATTTGCATATGAAGTGGGACATATCTTTAAAGATGGTCTACGCCGTATGTATGGTGAGAACAGTGAAAACATTTATTACTACATCACTGTCTATAACGAGCCATACCTGCACCCAGAAGAGCCAGCCAACCTTGATGTTGAAGGTTTGTTAAAGGGTATTTACTTATTCCGTTCAGGTGAGCGCCAACGTAAGAAGAATGCACAGATCTTGGCATCTGGCGTTGCAGTCAACTGGGCTACCAAAGCGCAAGAACTTCTTCAGAAAGATTGGGGGGTCAGCACAGATGTTTGGTCTGTCACGTCGTGGAATGAACTTCGCCGCGATGGTTTAGCCGTTGATCGACACAACCTTCTTAATCCTTCAACAAAGAAGAGTGCATATTTAACTGATCGCTTGAAGGATGCTCAAGGTCCAGTCATTGCGGTCAGTGATTACATGCGCACTGTTCAAGATCAAATTGCTCCGTGGATTCCACAGCAATTCGCATCCCTTGGTACCGATGGATTTGGTCTTTCAGATACCCGCGGTGCTCTTCGTCGCCACTTCAAAGTTGACGCTGAATCAATCGTCGTTGCGACTCTTGCTCAACTTGCCAAATCTGGAGATGTCAAAGAGTCAGTAGTACAAGAGGCGCTGAACAAGTATCGTCTTGATGACATCTCGGCGGCAGATCCTGGAAATACAGAAGGATCAGGCTGATTCTTCAGCTGCTAGCCACGTGATCAATCGCATCCCCGTCACCGATATCTCACCAGCAGTATTTTTCGGTGAGGGATTTGTTCCGGTAAAGGCGATTGCGGGCGAAGAGATTGAAGTCAGTGCCACGATCTTCCGTGAGGGGCATGATGCTCTAGGAGCCGATGTTCTTCTCTTTGATCACAAAGGTGTTGAGGTATCGCGTACACGTATGCGTGCTCACGCAGATGGTAGCGATCGATTCAGTACATGGATTCAAATCCCAGCGCGTGGAGATTTCACCTACCTTATTGAATCCTTCGATGATCCCTTTGCAACCTGGCTTCACGATAGTGAGATCAAGATACCTGCAGATATCGACGCGCAGCTCTGTTGCACGATCGGATTGAATGTATTTGAAGAGAAGCTGGCAGAAGATCCATCAGCGAAGAAGATTCTGGCCCCTGCCATCAAGGCACTTTCGGATAAGAAACTTGCACCCGCTAATCGTTTTTCACAATCATCAACTGTAGAGATTAAAGAGTTTTTCAGTACAAAGCCGCTGCGTCGCCTGCAGTCCCGATCACATGCAATACCTGTGCGCGCAGATCGTGAAAAAGCTCTCGTTGGTGCGTGGTATGAATTCTTCCCTCGCAGTGAAGGTGCAACGGTCACTACTAAAGGTGAGATTACTTCAGGAACCTTTAAAACTGCCGCCCTTCGTATTCCTGCCGTTGCAGCGATGGGATTTGATATTCTCTATCTTCCACCTATTCATCCCATCGGAATTGCTTTTCGCAAGGGTAAGAACAACTCTCTGACTCCCATTGAAAGTGATCCTGGAGTTCCTTGGGCCATCGGCGGCAGCGCAGGCGGCCACGATGCAATTAATCCGGAGCTAGGCACGATGGCGGACTTTGAAAATTTCGTCGCAGTAGCAAGAGAGAAGAAGATTGGTATTGCGATGGACCTTGCACTGCAGGCCTCCCCCGATCATCCATGGGTGGAGAGCAATCCAGAGTGGTTTACCACTCGCCCAGATGGCAGCATCGCTTATGCAGAGAATCCACCGAAGAAGTACCAAGATATCTATCCCATTAACTTTGATAATGACTATCAAGGAATTCTCAACGAAGTCCTGCGCATCATTAGATTCTGGGTTGGTAAGGGTGTGCTGATCTTCCGCGTGGATAACCCACACACAAAGCCAGTGGGCTTTTGGCAAGATGTTATGTCGATCATGAATTCTGAAAATCCTGATGTTATCTTCTTAGCTGAAGCATTTACGACCCCATCAATGATGCATGCACTCGGCAAAGCTGGTTTCCACCAGTCCTACACATACTTCACATGGCGAACAACTAAACCTGAATTAACCGAATACGCAACAGAACTTTCTCGACATACCTCAGCATTCTTCAGACCAAACTTCTGGGTCAATACTCCAGATATCTTGCCCTTCCATCTCCAATCAGGAAATCCAGCGATCTTCGCCCTCCGTGCAGTTCTGGCGAGCACCTTGTCACCATCGTGGGGAATGTATGCAGGATATGAGCTCTACGAACATCGTCGCTTTAAAGAAGGCGGCGAGGAGTACATGGATTCCGAGAAGTACGAGATCAAGGTCCGTGATTGGGAAGGCGCTGCAAAGATGCAGGTAACTCTTGCCCCTTTTATCACAAAGCTCAATGAAATTCGAAAGAAGAACATTGCTTTGGCGCGACTTCGCAATCTTATCTTCCATCACAGTGATAACGATTCGATAATCGCTTACAGCAAACGTGAGGGTAGCAATCTCATTTTGGTAACAGTTAACCTTGACCCACTCAATGCGCAAGAGACAACGGTGCATTGGGATTTAGCTGCATTGGGAATTAAAGATTCTCGATTTAAAGTCACTGATTTGATTGACGGAGCACAATACGAATGGGATCCTCATTCATTCGTACGACTTGATCCCAGCCGCCCGGTTGGAAAAGTTGCTCACATCATGGCGGTGAATCTCTAGTGTCTCTCTTCTCGAAGTTCTTTAAGAAGAACCAAGAGAGTGCTCCTGCCGAATATATCTCTCCTGTTACCTTTCTTAATCCTCACTCAACGTTAGGTGAGCTAGATTTTCATCTGATTGCAGAAGGTCGCCACGAAAAATTGTGGGATGTTCTCGGTGCCCACCTGATTCGAGATACCGACGGAGAGATTCTTGGGACAGCCTTTTCTGTCTGGGCTCCCAACGCGCGTGCAGTAAGTCTCATTGGTGACCACAATTTCTGGGATAAAAACACTCATCCCATGGTTCGTCTTGGCTCTACTGGAATCTGGGAAACATTTATTCCGGGCATTGGCGTTGATACTCGATATAAGTTTGCGATCTGCACAAGTGACGGTGCGTGGGTTGATCATGCTGATCCCCTTGCACAAGCTACAGAAGTTCCGCCACTGACCGCCTCGATTGTTACCGAATCTACGTACACGTGGAAAGATCAGGATTGGATTACAGCGCGCAGTAATTTCCAACCGTGGCGATCACCGCTGAGCGTCTATGAAGTTCACCTTGGCTCATGGAAGTTAGGTCTTAACTACCGAGATCTTGCTATCGAACTTGTTGATTATGTAAGCAAACAAGGATTTACTCATATCGAATTTCTCCCAGTTACAGAACATCCATATGGACCATCATGGGGATATCAAGTCACATCTTTCTTTGCACCGACTTCCCGCTTTGGCTCCCCCGATGAATTCAGATACCTCGTCGATGCACTTCATCAAGCTGGAATTGGCGTCATTCTCGATTGGGTTCCAGCACATTTTCCAAAAGATGAGTGGGCGTTAGCTCGATTTGATGGCACTGCGCTTTATGAACATGCAGATCCTCGCTTAGGCGAACACCCTGATTGGGGCACCTACATCTTTAACTTTGGGCGTAATGAAGTGCGCAATTTCCTTGTTGCTAGTGCGCTCTATTGGCTCACCGAATTCCATATCGATGGTCTGCGAGTAGATGCAGTTGCATCAATGCTCTACCTTGATTATTCACGCGAAGAAGGAGAGTGGCTTCCAAATAAATTCGGTGGTCGCGAGAATCTCGAAGCGGTAGCGCTTCTACAAGAAGCAACTGCAACTGCTTATCGCACACACCCTGGAATTATGATGATTGCCGAAGAGTCAACAGCGTGGGCTGGCGTCACACGTGAGACAGCCTCCGGTGGACTTGGCTTTGGATTTAAATGGAATATGGGATGGATGCATGACACTTTGCAATATCTCTCTCATGAACCAATTCATCGTATGTATCACCACAACGAGGTAACTTTCTCAATCTTGTATGCCTGGTCTGAAAACTTCATGCTTCCACTTTCCCATGATGAAGTAGTTCATGGAAAAGGTCAGCTGGTAAATAAATTCCCTGGAGATCGCTGGCAGAAGATTGCTACTTTGCGCGCTCTTTATGGATATATGTGGGCACACCCAGGTAAGAAACTTCTCTTTATGGGTAGCGAGTTTGCCCAAAATGATGAATGGAGTGAGAGCGCCGGCCTTCAGTGGTATCTCACCGAATACGATGAGCATCGTCAGGTGCAAGATTTAGTTGCGCAGATAAACCAAGAATATAAAGGACATCCTGCTTTGTGGGAGAGAGATACAAACTCAGAAGGCTTTAGTTGGATCGTCAACGACGATAGTGCTGCAAATACTCTGGCATTTACTCGATGGTCAGATGATCAAACTCCGCTTGTCTGTATTACAAACTTCTCACCGGTCCCCCATGAGAGATACCGTCTTCGCATGCCTACAGCTGGGGTCTGGCGCGAGCTACTCAACACAGATGAACTTGCGTACGGGGGTAGCGGAGTAAATAATCAATCTTTTGCTGTCGATATCGATACAGATCTCTATGTAGAACTTCGGATTCCGCCTCTTGCGACGATCTGGTTTGAGCGCGTTTAAATGTCTTTTGCAACTCGAGACATAAAGGAAACTGAAATCAACATTAAGCCAGGAATAATCATTGCAATTGCGATTGAACCAGAAAATTGAGCAGTCCAAGCAATGACTGTCTTCACGATTAAAACAAGAATTGCATTGATTACACCCGTCTGGGCAAAAACTACCGCACTTGGCTGAGATGATCGCTTATTTGCTGCAGTGAAGAGTGTGGGAGAAAGAATTGCCGAAAAGAATCCGCCAATAGCAAAACCTATCAGCGTGCAGATATATGCCGCAGTCTTTGAGTGATCTACCAAAAGTGAGGAGGCGAGGATGAATCCGATAAATCCAACTCCACCTATTACGCTGCCAAATTTGATCTGCTGTTCAAGTGAAACATAAGGTGTAATTCGATTTTGGCCCAAGCGGGCAACGATCATTGAGGCAAAGGTAAGGATGTACGGGATCGTAGCAAGTGATCCACGTACGCCGATAGTCTCCTTGGAATAGATCGCAGACCAGTCTGCAGTGGCGAACTCAACCATGATTCCGCAGACCAAAGCCGTTGAAACCAAGTAATCAATGCGGAATGAGGTGAATAGATCCTTAACTCCAAAATCACTATCATCGTCAGGACTAGGTTTGATGAGTTCGGGTCCCAGTTTTCTAATGATTGATAAAAGAATGAAGAAGAGAATGAAAGTAAGAACGTTGATATGCAGAGCAATTCCAACAAACTCAACCATAAATCCTGAGAATATGGCAGTTGCAACTGCACCTATTGTCCAATAGCCATGCTGGCGACTGAGGATCAATTCGCCAGCACGATCTTGCGCGTGAAATGCCTGAGCATTGAGTGCTGTATTAAAGAACGAAATTGATGCTCCATTAATGATATTTACAAAAATGAAAATTAACGCAGATTGCAGATGAACAACTGCGCCAATTGCCAAACACATTGTTACTGTTGAAATAATCAATACTTTCCTTGCTCCAAACTTATGAACGAAATGGCCACTCGAAAGCAAGGCAAGAACAGCGCCAACTGAACCAAAACTTAAGTAAGTACCAAATTCGCCATTAGATAAGCCCAAATTCGCCTTAACTTCTGGAAAGCGTGGCACCCAGCTCATTATTTCAAAGGCAAAGAAGAAGAAGAGAAGGCCTACATACTTCTTCTCATCAGCAATACTCAAGCGTGTATTAGAAGAGGGCATTGGCAAGCTCTGCTCTCGCTTTGATTACACGAGGATCGGCTGGATCAACTAGTGAAAAGAGTTCGAGTAAACGATCTTTCACTCGAGTTTTCTCATCTCCTGAGGTTGACTTGATGAGTGCAAGAAGTCGAATGAATGCTGGTTCAACACTTCCCGTTGCTACTTCCATATCAGCTGCAGCGAGAGCACTTTCAATTTCAAGTGGTGAGCTATTTCCTGCAGCAATTGTCTGGGCTGGATCTAGTTTAAGAATACGAAGCTGTAATTGTGTATGTGCCAATCCCAATTTGGCATATGGATTGGCCGGCATGCGAGCAAGGAATCTCTTATAGGCATCTTCGGCCTTTACCAAATCTCCTGCCTCAAGGGCAGCGAGTGCTTCAGTCTCTTCCGGTTCAAGTTTTTCTTCAGGGGCTTCGCCAATACCCTGCTCGGCTGCAATGGTAAGAAGTTTTGAAATCACTGACTTGATATCACTTTCAGTCATCGCTTCTTCAAAAAGTGGAATCGGTTGTCCGCCAACAAGTGCGACTGCATAAGGAACAGTGCGAGCCTGCAGCGCACTTGCAACTTCAGGGGCGGCATCAACATCAATGCTTCCAAGCTCCCAGGTACTAGCATCTTCTTTATTGAGCTTATCTAAAATTGCCAGGGTATCTAGTGAATGAGGCGCGCGCGTACTCCAACAGAGAAGAACTACTGGCTTTGTCATCGATAGCTCTACGAAATCCGAAGCTAAATTTTCCTTTGTTACAACTTTGCCAACTGCAATATTCGGTGAAGATGGAGCCGGCTTTCCCAGAGAACTCAAATCAAAAGCCTGACCAAAGTTAGGAGGATTAGCCACGAACATCAACTCCTGAATCTCGTCTCATAGGTAGAACGTCAGCAATATAAGATAACGCTGCAAATTCTAGTCCGACATCATGGCCAGCCTTCTCACTTAAGTACCACCGGTGCTCCAGTGATTCATGGAAGAACTGTGCAGCCTCAATTCGACCCTGTAATTCGAGTGGAATCAATGAAACGGTCGGATAGAAGACTTCATCGAGCCAGTGTTTTGCTGATACATGCATTGGCTGGTGAGGAAGATTTTCACGGCCACGGTAGCGATCAAAGGATGCAAGTAGACGCTTTGCCTGAAGTTCTTCTGTCTCAAGTCCGACCAAATCACGTAATCGATTCTGGTGATAACCGGCCTCAACAAGTTTAGGTTGAAAGTAAAGCTTCTTACTATCGCCATCGAGAGTGACTGAGACCTCTTCAACTGTAAAGCCTAGGTCTTGGAGTTGGCGCATTGCGCGTTCGACTGCGTGGCGATCGTTGGGATCCAAAACTTGTCGATCTTTAAGTGTTGCCCAAATTCTACGATAACGTTTCATCACAGCATCACTTGCTCGAATCGGATCCATCCCTGGATATAGAACTCCTGAAAGTGAGAGATCTTCGAGTTCGGCTGCAACATTGAAGTGAGCAATTTCTAGATCGTGCTCACGTTGACCGTCACTCAAATTCTTTTGAAATTCACCTGTCTCGGCATCTACTAAGTAAGCGGCAAAGCCTTCGGCATCTCGTCTAAATAAAGTATTAGAAAGCGAACAATCTCCCCACCAGAAACCAAGAAGGTGCAAGCGGACAAGGAGAAGAGCGAGCGCGTTAGCCATCAAAGTAATGTCTTGTGGTGTGACATCTTTACCGCTGAGCAAAACTCGGTACGGCAGAGAGAACGGGAGAAAACGTGTTGCCAGCGCGCAGGGAAGCTCTTCACCGAGATCATCAGTGCGGCCTTCGATTACTGCAATTGGTTCAACGCTCGGTGCACCAAGATGGGCAAGTTCGCGCAACGCTTGATATTCACGATTTGCAAACTCTGAGACCGTCTCTTTGACTGCATAGACTTCAGAGTCAGGGTCTTCGGTGGAATGTACAAGCCGGACAATATGTCGAGAAATTCCACGTTTTTCCGTAAGGCTGGGATCTTCGGGCCACTCCTCGAGGCTGATCTGCCACGGCAATCCTGAGACGGATGCGATCTCCTCACCAAGACCGGTAATTCGCAGCGCCATGCGTGAATTCTCTCATCAACCACGGGTGAAAGCCCGATCTAACAAGGGATCGCACTTAGAATGGAGATATGTCACACTCAAAGCGAGAAGAATTCGGTATCGCAGGCGCACCAATAAATAGAACTAATCCTTTCTATTTTGGTTTCGTTGCCGCTCTCGGTGCTCTGGCAGCAATCGTTCTATTGAGAGCACTTGCAAGTGCAAGTCAGATTTTTATCATTATTCTGCTCGCTCTCTATCTAGCGATGGGCTTAAATCCGGCAGTCGAAGCCTTACGAAAACGCGGTCTCTCACGAGTGAGTGCAGTTGGTGCCATATTTGTTGGTGTTCTCGCCTTTGTTTCCTTCTTTATCGCAGTTGTGATCCCTCCAGTTATTTCGCAAGGTAGTTCACTTATTAATTCAGCACCTGGATTATTGAAAGATCTAGAGAGCCATCCACTTATTGCTGATCTCAACTCACAGTTTGGCATTATCGATACTCTTCAAACCAAGTTAGCAGAAGTGACCTCTGATGGAACGCTGATCATCTCTGCCTTCGGTGGAGTAATCGGTGTAGGAAAGACAGTTCTCTCCGGCGCATTTACTGGAATTACCGTACTGATTCTCACCCTCTATTTCATTATTGGATTGCCGCAAGCAACTAACTTTGGTCTGCGCTTTGTTCCTTCAACCCGTCGTGAACGTGTATCAAAGTTAACCTTTGCCATCATCGCTCGAGTGGGTTCTTTTGTTGGAAGTCAGATCGCCATCGCCCTTATGGCCTCAATTTTTGTCCTCATTCTCAGCTTTGTCTTAGGGCTTCCATCGCCTTTTGCTATTGCTATGATCGTATTAGTCTGTGGATTTATTCCATTGATTGGCCATTACATCGGCAGCACAATCGTGACGCTGATTGCTCTGACGCAATCGCTGCTCTACGGAGTAATTGCTTTCGTTGCCTACATTGTCTACGTGCAGATCGAAAACTACGTGGTGACTCCACGCATTATGAAGCGCGCACTCAATGTTCCTGGAGCCGTGACGATTATTGCCGCACTACTAGGAACATCTCTTCTGGGTCTTATCGGCGGATTATTAGCAGTTCCTATTGCAGCTTCAATCATCTTAATTCTGGAAGAAGTCGTCTTTCCGCAAACAGAAAAGAATTAGCCCTCAATTTCTTGCCTAAGCGGTAATCGCTCTGGCGCGATTACTCGTGTAATTTCTGAGAGCACAATATGGACAGCGGGTTCTCCTACCCATAAGTGCTTTCCACCATCGACAGCAATTAACTTCATATGCTTTATCTTGGCAAATCTTTTGTGAGCTTCCTCTGGCACCAAGTAATCATCGAATTCCGGTATGAGCGCTGTAATAGGCCGGGGATCACTCACCCAAAAATCAAGATCTGACTCGTGCGAATATTTTAGCGGTGGACTCAAAAGAATGAGACCTTTAATCCGTGAATCACGAGCGTGACGAATTGCTAAATCCGTACCAAAGGACCAACCGCAAACCCAGAGTTCTTCAATCTTTAATTGATCAAAACAATAATTGATCATCGCCTCTACATCGAATTTTTCGCTATCTCCATTGTCATAATCACCAGTACTCGTGCCCACTTCACTAGAAGTTCCACGAGTATTAAAACGAATGATGGTAATTCCTGTCATTGCAGGAAGTCTGTTCGCTGCCTTTTTAAAGATATGTGAATCCATCATTCCCCCACCCGTCGGGTTGGGATGAAGCATCAGCAACGCTGGAGATATCTGCCCATCAATTGGCGCAGCAACCTCGCCGACTAAAGTCTGACCGTCGGCTGTTGTCACGGTAAATTGGGTGCGAATTGCAGGCAACACTG
>Ga0209356_1000753_pt1 | contig 12776 bp, 12 predicted proteins | sample LauGreFaBDMM15SN_2_FD_188213 | JGI IMG/M metagenome (GOLD analysis project Ga0209356, IMG submission 188213) | Freshwater lake microbial communities from Lake Michigan, USA - Fa13.BD.MM15.SN (SPAdes) (version 2) | ecosystem: Environmental > Aquatic > Freshwater > Lake | place: Lake Michigan, USA...
ATCTCTTGACGATTATACAACAAAAGACCGCATCCAACGCAAACCTCAACAAGCAGTAAATTTCTTATGACCGAAAAAGCTTTTTGATTTGTTGTCCACCCTAATAAAAATGGAAAAAATGAAAAGCAATCGAGAAGTATCATTTTCAGATCATTTTGATAAGCAATGCCTACAATTGTTAGCCAAAAAAAAGCAAAAGTGTATTTATTTACGTTTTCTTTCGTCCATCCGTTTCTTATAAACAACCAAATTTGTATTAGGCATAACAGGGCAAATCTTATTCGCGATGCACTTTGACTTTCATCGTGAAATAATATTTCATGCATTTCATAAAAAATAAAATAACCTAGGGCGCAAGTTAGCAGTAGAAAGTTTACTTTTTTTCCCGCATTTTTATTTAAATCCAGCACTTTTTATTTCTTAAATTTATGGTTATTCCATGGAATTTTTTTACACTATTTAGTGCTTTTTAGGGCATAAATCTCACTACCCCTTTACATAACCCCTTTTCCGCATAAGCCGCGCCGGATTGCCAACATAAATACAGTCAGGATCCGTGGAGCGCGTAACTATAGCTCCAGCACCAATCACGCACCCTCTCCCTATTTTTACGCCATCGAGAATCACGACCGATGTTCCGATCCACACATCGGAGCCGATCTCCACTCCCAAGACTGATTCTCCCTGTTGAACAATTTGGCGGCCCATATCGTCAAATCGGTGATTCGCCGGCACGATTACTGAATTTGCGGCAATACGTACATTGTCACCAATTCTCAGGCCGCCATGGCCGTAAATCATACATCCAGGGTTAACACTGCAGTTACGGCCGATTTCGATCCACCCGTTTGCCGCGATCAGACAAGCCCCGGCATGGATTGTTGACTTGTCGCCAATTTTGATTCGCCCTGGAAGAGCCGATAGCTTGACCCTAGATCCAATCTTGACCCTTTCTCCGATGTAATGCCCTCTATGTCGAGCCCAATTACAACGCCAACGGGAAGCAATCGCTGAGGCGATAGCGATCAAGCGAGTTTCAAGGCGATGTACGAGGGTGGTCATTGGGCGGGTATTTTGGCTACGTCACGAATGGTCATAAAACAAAGGGCGAGGCCGGAAAGGACTAAATTTGCAACGGCTCCCAATACCGCCGATTCCAATGGCTGTATAATTATCATGAATAGAGGAATGAGCAGGAATGGTAATACTGTCTGCATTGCCGTATATATCCAATATTCCTTCCATTGATGCACTGCTGCGTAATAGCTTGCGTAAAGGCGGAAAGAAAAAAGCGGGCCTGCTAAGCAGGCTAACTGTGCTGCACGTTCGCCCGCGGCATATTGAGGCAAAAAATTCTTCACTAGGACATCAATGCCAAGCGCTGCTATTGCTGAGATCGGAACCATTAGTACAGCTACTCGGCTCATCTCGCGGAAGATCTGCCGAGCAAGAATCCTCCGGTCCTGATGGCGCCCAAAACTCTCAACCCATTGCGGATAATAATAATTTTGCACCACACCCGGAATCATATTCAAGAATGTCATGCAGAAGATGGCCGGCGAATAAAGCCCGAGCATCCGCACCCCATCGACCGCAGCGAGGATCCAGATTCGATCGGCTTGCTGACCTAGCAACCCGAGCCAGTTAGTGAGGAAGGCATGTCGCCCAAACTTGAACATATGCTTCATCGCCTTCCAATCCCAATGCGGCGAAACCGTTGCCGGTCGGATCCAGTAAAATACGGCGGCCAGATTTATGGCGGTGAAGACGCCTCGGACAAGGAGTCCCCAGTATCCCCATTTCCACACCGCGAGCACGGCAATGGCGTCCACGGCAGTGACAGCCAACTCCAAGGGGCCGACCCGCCCAAATGCAACGCTCGACCGCAACATCGCCCGATTGAACTGGGTGTAATAGGTCAATCCCCAGATCAGGCTCGCTGCTACAATGCCGAACAAGAGGTTCGGGGAGGTGTCGCGCAGCGAGACCACCGCCAATGCAGTCCCGACCTGACCAACCAGAAGCATCGCCAATGTGTGGGCCAACCCTGCTTCAAGCATGCGATGCGCCTTTTCCGGTTTTCCAGCGCCAATCAAGAAAGGGTACTCACGATTCAACCCGTTCAGAATCCCCATCCTTGTTAGATCAAGTGGAATTTTAACTAGTTGGGCTGTGTTCCACCAACCCACCATTAGAGGGTCGAGAAAACGCAGCACCACTAGACCCGACACTCCGTTCAGCAGGTAACTCGCGACCATCGAAGTGACGTACCGGACGACCGGAAGTTTCAAGCGCGCTGAGAAAGCATTCCCTGCAAGCGCACATGTCGCGACTCCTGTCATTCCAGCTTATGGATGGTCTGGCTTCGCCACCTCAACCACCAACGCTCCATCCGCAGTTGAAGTCCGCGATAACGCTGGTACATGCGGGACTCTCGGGCACGGGCGAGGAGAAAGGCCTCGGTCCGAGCTGCATTGCTTGAAGAAACAGGCTGTACCACGTTCGTGGGGTCTTGCGGCACCCACAGCGAGCGGATGCAGGAGTCCATCACAAGCCGCCGATACCCCCCGCGCTGCATCAAGCTCTCCAGCGTCTCTGGTACAAAGGAGTAGGTATGCGCGTTCTGAAAGTAACGGAGCAGGTTCGTACTGACGTTAAAAAGACTCGGGACCTCGATATACAACGCCCCCTGCGGCGTCAACAGGCTCCGCAGCTTCCGAAGATCCGCGAGCGGGTCGAGCAGGTGCTCGAGGACGTGGGAAAGAATGATGAGCTCAAAACGTTCGTTCCGCACAACAGCGTCGTCGAGTGAACCGTACCGCAGGTCGAGACCCCTCTCCCGCCCCGCACCCAAGTAGTCGTCGTCGAAATCCCAGCCCACTGCCGTCCAACCGCGGTCCTGGAAGGGTTGCAGGTTCCAACCGCCACCGCAGCCGATCTCCAGCACCGCTGGCTGGCTCCTCTTAGGCGAGCACCGCTGTAGAATGAAATTGGCCCGTTCCCCGCCCCGTTTCAACTGTGCCGCGTAGTACTTCGCAGGGTCGTGATCGGTCCGTTCGTATAAGTCACGATAATGGTTGGTGTAAAAGTCTACATAGGCCGCCGCAGTCCAGCGCGGGTTTGTCCGGAGCAGCCCGCACCGAAGGCACAACACCGTTGAATGCGGTGTCCGATAGCGATCCACTGACGCCACTAGGCGATCTTCCCGCGCCCCACATAGGCAGGCTACGTTTTCGAGCGGATAGGCGCCACGAGCGATCTTCTCACAAATGATCTTTCGGGCTCCCTCTCCGCACAACGTCACCCCAACAGGCAATGGGCCGTTTAGCGACGTGAACGTGCCGCCCAAGATGGCGGCTTCGCTCATCGCGAAAAAAACGGGTGCATGTGTTCGAGATTCACCATGTGCCCAGTGTGAGTGTCGACAGCCCCGACGAAGGAGTTGCACTTGTGCTCGCTGCGCACGATGACGCCAACTGGATTCGTCAGGCCGAGTGCGGTCACTTCATGGCCGTCCCAGCGGCTCACGCCCTTTCCACAGACTCGGAATGGCCCCTCATCGTGCTTGCGGCCATTCGCATCGACAAGTTGAATCCAGTAGTTCATTGGTCGGACAAAGGGATTCATCGTAATGATGACTGGCCGGTGCGTTGCGCTTATTCGAGCAGCGGGAAAATTCTCGTAGTGAAAACGTTCTGTGCGGGTAAAGCGGGCGGCACCCCAGATATAGGCGGCCGGCAGATGAGCCTCGAAGCTCCCATCCCGTGAAGTGAAATGATGAAATGCAACCAACACGCTACTCACACCGGTTGGGCTTGCGTCTGGCGAATAAGCCATCAGTTCGCAGTAGTGGAATAGCTTGGGGAGATTTACCCTTCGCGCGATTTCAGCGGAATCCAACGTCTCCTGATCAGAAAAACGCATCAGATCCGACTTGTAGGTGTAGATTGGCTCCGTTGGACTTTTATCAAACAGCCGGAATTCCCAGAAGAAGCTTCCATTGATAGCTCGCGTAGTTGTTAACGGAGAGAAGCCAATCATGGTTGAAGTGTTCTCGTCATGAACAATGAAATTCGCTGACGGCGCCCATTCGAGTGTACCCACCACGGGAAGACTGCGAGGCCGGAGCCTAATTAATCTCATCATGCCACGTTGGAGTTGATGGAGGGGAGTATCAGTAGCTTGTTGCATGGCGCTTAGTGGTGTTGGACGAGCCAGATGTCATCGTTTTGCTTATGCCAAAAGAACCAAACCATCAATGCTTGATTATTCTCGAACCACAACAAGGCGTTTGATTCACCGTGATCGTCTGGGATCTCGGGGAAAAGCTCCGGCACCGAACACCATAAGGAACCGTGTGGCGGAATCTCGATCGTCGTCTCCCGTTCGCGCCCATCGGTCGTGCGCAGGAAGACCCGGCTCCGGTACGGTTGGTCGATCGGGTTCGAGGCCGCAAGGTAACATACTTGGCCAATCACAAGCGGATGGTTGCAGTGGTAGTAGCCGTTATAGGGTTCCGTCCGGAACTTGTCGTGATAGTGCCAACGGCCTTGAAATTCGCCATTCATCCGCCGAAAATTAAGGCAGCAGTAGGGTCGAAGGGAGCCGACCTGTGTCAGCACCCCGTAGTCGATGAAGAGCATGCCAGTTAGGTTGCCCTTGAGGCCTGGAAATAAATCGACAAGCCAGAATTCACGAGATTCGTTATTCCCCAGCTTCAGGGTGCGACTGCGCGCAACGTTCTGCCCTGCCCGGTCGAACAGAAGCACGCGGAAACTGATGCCAGGCCCGTTGGCATTGGTGCAGTCTTCGGGGAACTGCATGTTCGACAGCACTAGGCTCGATTCCATGTCTTCCCGCCGCAGAACAAAGATTCCATAACGGCGGGCTATCAACCGGCGCAACACATCGAGCTTGATACGGCGATAAGCGGTGCCGATGCGTCGGCCGAGCGGCACCCCGACCCCACCTAGTACAAGTTCGCCCTGCCGCTGCTCCTCATGGTAAACAGTGATGAGATCCTTAATCTCGTATTCGCACGAGCTGCAGCGAGTGCCAATTTGATAATACTTCTTTAGCGTCTCCATGTTCGCGCCATTCGTCTCATGCAGCATTTTTTGCACATCGTCGTAGGTGACTTGAAAACAGTTGCAGACATTGCGGCGACCGGGAGGTCCGGCATCGGGAAGATCGGCAGGCGAGGAATCAGGCGTCATGGTGCGAAGATTTCCGAAAAGAAGTCGGTAGTGGTCGTGCGGGATTTCCCGCCCAGACCTCTCCTGGCGGAACCGAGCGGGTTACGACGGATCCAGCGCCAACAATCGCTTCGGGACCAATCACAACCCCCTTTAATATAAGAACCCGGCCGCCCACCCACGCGCCTTGGCCGATCGATATCGGCTCTGACCGCACAGTCGCGGTCTCATGCGCGATACGTTGGGCACTACCCATGGGATGGAAATCTGTGTCCACGATATCGCAGCCGCCCCCGATCAACGAATCCCGATGAATCTCGATCGACCGTTGACAAATAATGGTGCTGCTGCTGAGTCCTGCCCCCTCACCGATGACAAGTTTTCCTTCGGGCAGCACGCAAACGATCATCCGGCGATGGCCCCCGAATGCATTTATCGCAGGTCCCGAGTTTATCCGGACGTTGTTCCCAATTTCCAGCGTTCCGCTAGAGTCAATCATCCAATGCATCCTCCCGCTGACCGAGAGCGAACAGCCCAAACGGACCCTCGGATGTAGGCGGAGGTAAATGGTATAAAACAAGCTCCACCACGCTTTCTGGAGGCGGATCCGCATGCTCCGACTTTTGCGCAGGATTTTTCCAAGCAGGCTCATAGCGCGCGGTCCGGCATCGACTCTTCTCCTAGAATAATGCGATAGAAATGATCGTGTTCGGCTTGATTCGGCATCGCACCCAGTCGGAGACCGGTGGCACGATAATTCCGACTTGATGCCTCAAACGAGAATCCTTTGAATACTAGATGCAAGTACCTGCGAGCGGATGTAATTTGGATCGCGGTTGGTCGCACAGCGGTGCCCCCCCAATTCTCCAGCAGCCGGAAATAATCTTCGCGCGAGGTGGGTTCTTCGGTGATACCTAGATCGCGGTATTTCGGGCTAGCCGCCACGCAGGCTGGAACCCCCCGCACCACCAAGTCCACTCCGGCCGAACTGAGCCAGATCAATCCCGCCCGCAGATAGGGCACGAGTGAGAAGGTGTTCGTAGGATCCGAACTCGGCAAAACGTGGATATTCGGTGCACCCCTCGACGCGGCAGCCGCCACCTCGGCGATAAAAACAGCGCATTTGGAGCCGATCCACTGTTCGGCCGGATGAGCCCGCACTACTAGCTTGAGGTGCGGGCGATCCTTGAACCAATGAATCACCTCGCAGATCCATTCTTGCATGCTCGGGAAGATCGTTTCGCGGCGCAGAGTCGAGCTATCGCCGATCACATTAGGTGCCAGCAGAAATATTGGCTCGGAGCCGGTCACAAATTGCTTCAGGTCCGGCGACAGGGTGGCGGAGACCACGTCGCGTTGAATCCGGTAGAAATTCTCAAGCCACTTAGCATCACGCCCCCTGCCATCAAGAAAGTTTAGATACTCATCCACAGCCTGATCTTTGATTTTGTCCCATTCCCCCAACGAATGCAACCAACCTTGGACATTGTATTCAAGTGCTGGCTCGTTGGAGTTGTAGATCATGTGCCCAGGTCTCCAAGCCCAGCCTTCAAGACAAACCGTAGGCACCTTATGCCGTAGGAAGACGTCGAGCAGCACGCGGGATTCGCCGATGAGCCCGCTGTAGCAGAAGGCGCGGTCAAAACGGGCCCCGCATGAGAGCAGGCGATGCAGGCCGCATCCGAGTGCCTCGGCCCGCCGCGCCGACATGTCGATCCGCCCACTAAATCGCTCGGGATTCGTGCGGACGTCGTGCTCCTCGAGATGCTCATCATAGGCTACAGCCACAGGGGCCCATTCGATGGCGCGCTTCCTGATCCAATCGTCCTCCTCGTCCGCAAGATCCCCGGCTGAAAGATCGTGCAAGACCAACCCAGGCACTCGCTTGGCCTGTTGCCAAAAGCCGTGATCCCGCGATTCGGAAGAATAGTGCCGCCCGATATCCTCGCGGTCGACCAACAGGGTAGACTCGTAGCCCAGTCTACGAATCACGCAGGCACAATAGACGGCCCATTCCATCCAGGTGGGATTTCGCAGTGCGGTGATCAGTACGCGCGCTTTCGGCGGTGGCACTGGGCCAAGTGCGGCTAGCCAGCCCCGAACTGCCTGCACCGCCGTGACAGCCGCCTCCGGCTGCTTCCCGATCAAGAGCGCGATTTCAGCCGCAGCATAATCCAGCGCCATGCGAGTGCGCGGCGGCTGGGTGGACGTTGACTTCATCTTGCGTTTTTGAGCACGATACCCACATTATTGGACTGCCCTCCGGCCACGAGGTGTCGCTGCCAGTGGTCATCAAGTTCCGGTCCAATTCCGGGCACCGCCGCGTGGCCGGCCGGGCGACCGTCGCGCAGCCACAACAGTGCGTTTGCTAGGCCAAACTCGTGGTAAAAGATGTCCCGAACCACCTTCCATCCCGCCATCTCTCCCACGCCACGCAGCGCCTGGGCAGTAAAATAGTAATTGTGCACCCGACGGTAGAAGAAAGGGTCCATACGAACCGGGTCCAGGCGGACGAGGATGTCGTCCCAATTCGGTATGAGAATAACGGCTAGCCCTTCCGGCCGGACCAACGCCCGCATTCCCTGCAGGAACGCCACCGGATCATCAACGTGCTCGATAACGTGAAAACTCAGGGCCAGGTCGGCCGCCCCCGCCCCGCCCCCGTTCATGCGCCTCCTTGGCCGAGGCAAATACCTTGTGGCCGCGCTCGCGGAGGGATTGATGAAATCCTTGGAATGGTTCCACTGCGAGAGTGGCTCCAGCAGTCTTCGACTTTACCAAATCCAGCAGGGCGCCACCACCGCAGCCACAATCCGCCACGGTCATGCCGGCCCGCAATTCGCGCTGGAAAAGCTCCAGGTAGCCCGGTTGCTGAGCCGCATGGAGCTTGAAGTACTGGTCGATCGAAGCCGAATCGTTGACCGCCACGCGGTAGGAGTCATCGACGTGCTCGACGCGCGGGAACGGGTGCAAGAAACCCAGCCGCAGCCGCTCGACCTCCCAAACCTCGTAAGGGTCGGGCGTCAAAGACCCGAATTTCCCGTCACGGATCCGCCCTTGGTAAACCCGGCGGATCGCTTCCCCCCGGCACCAGACTGGGACAGTTTTTGTGTCCCTAGTCATCACCACATCGTTAGCACCGTCTTCCGTTGCATCACGTCCAACTGGGCAATCTGCGGATCCTCGTAATATGAATCGCCAATCACGTGTGTGGTCGAAATCTCCTCGAAGATACAGCCCTTTGATGTTGCAAAGCTATGCCACGTGCCCCGCTCGACCAGTAGGATGTCGCCAGGCGTTAACGTGTGAATCACCCCGTTTAGTTTGACCTCGAGATCGCCACGGAGAAGTTGAAATGTCTCTTCCTTCTTTATATGACGGTGATTCGGGTGGCGCTGGCTGGGCAGCATAATGATAAGTTTCTTGCAGTACTCTCGGTTTACCAAGTTGACAATGAGTGCCCCATTTGACCGGAACTGCTCGGGCCCATAGTGGTGTGACATCTCGATGTTATACATATCGCCGATGGCAATATGTGCTTCGTGTAGCATGCCCTTCGCCTGGTGAATAAGAGTACGAAGCTGGTTGTCCAAGGTTCGCTGACGCCGCTCCGTTACGGGTGCATTAGCCGAAAGGGTAGCAGATGCAGTCATAGTATCCTGATACTCGGAAGAGGTCGTCTGCCCCTCGCTGCAGGGCATGGCAAAAAACACCTTGTCCCGCGTCAGAGCATCGCCTGCCCCGACCGACTCGCGCACGAAGGTTCCGCGCCGGAGCGACTGGAGCGACTCGACTTCCTCTTGTGTTACGACCTTCGTCCCTTCGATCGAGCCACCGATCTCCGCCGCGAGTAGAGCGCTTTCCACCCACTTTGCGGTTTGCTCGGGATTCATCGAATAGGCGTTGAGATTGACGGTGTCGGTTGGCACGCCCACGTGCCGCTCAAGGATTTTGGCCCCCTTGGCCACCGCCACCTTGGCGACATCGTAGTTCTCCGGCGCCTCATGACCGGAATAGCCAATGTCTAGCCAATGGTAGCGTCGCCTCAGCGTGTCCATGAAGTTAAGCTGCACTCCGCTGTTCTGCGTGGGATATACGCCCACGCAGTGGAGCAAAGAGAAATCCTTCACATTCCTGTGGCTGAAAAAATTAACAACCTGGTCGATCTCCTCAACGCGCAGGCCGCCGCTGGAACAGATGACCGGCTTGCGGGTCGCGGCTATCTTCTCAAGCAGCGGCCAATCCGCAGCACTGCAACTCGCAACCTTCACAATGTCGATGCCATGGTTAACAATATCGTCGACTGATTCTTCATCAAATGGGGTGCACATAGTAGTCAATCCGGCATCGCGGATAACCTCGACTAGGTCGGCATACTGGTTCTTACTTAGCTCCGTACTGAGAAAGCGTTTGATTTGCTTGTGCTCGGTCTGGCGAAACGACGGGTGAATGAAGGTAGTGAGGTTCCGGTATTGTAATTTTACCGCAGCTCGAATTCGAAAGCGCCGGGCGATCTTCCCCATCTCTTGAACAATACGCTGCCCGTGTGTTAAGTCTCCTTGATGATTATTAGCCATCTCAAAGATAAACAAAAGGCGATTGGTAACACTCATAAAAGTATCACAAAGGCTGAGCAATTTTTGTGAGATCGCTTAAGCTCAACATGCGATCGTCAATATAGTAATCCGCTGCAGGCTTTCCAAAAAGTAATTTGTGATAACTCACCCCCCAGTTTGAAAGTTGTTTTTTTGTTAGGAATTGCCAGTTCTTTCCGGTAGTTGATCCTCGAGCAGTAAACAAGACAACCTGATTACCGTTTCTGTAAATACGATTGATAAGGACAATGTTTTTCCTGATTGGCTGGGATTTTGAATATTCATTATTCGGCACTATCTTTGCGATAATCCCATCAATATCCACAACAAATGTCCGGCCACATGGCAATTCCTTTAAGCCCGAAAGGGCATTTTGTGCATGAAGAAAATCAGCTTTTTCGTCGATATCGTAACATCGCTTCATTAGAAATGCGCCAATCCGCTTTCCTGCGATACTTTTTCTCTCCAAGATTGTTTTTGATCGAATCACATCAATACTCGCGTTCTGCAAATACGCTTGCCTCAGGCGTTGCCTTGGCTGGCTATGTGCCTCCCGAATTTTTGTTTTTATCGCAGGCAATAATTCTCTTTGATTTGAAAGAAGCCACATTTTGTAAGGGGTTTCAGGAGCCGGAATTACAGAGCGCACAGAATCCCATTCGGGATGTTTCCTCAGGAGCAAAATAGCCTTTGAAATTTGTGCAATCGCGCGAATTGGGTGAGTGGGTCGCAGGTGCACGCAGAATAAAGGAATCGATCCTTCTTTTTTAGCGAGCCATCTAAGGGCATGGTTGAAAACCTCATAATCTGTTGAATGATCTAATGAAATTGAACTTGGCCTTAAGAAAGGCGTTTCTGCGCCATATTGATTTGCTAGTTTTGCATATTTTTTACTGTCTGTGCTCACAATGACTCGTGATATATGTGGGCACTTTAATGCTTGGCGGATTGAGTGCCCTAATAGGGGCTCCCCTGCAAATGGTAAGATATTTTTATTCTTAATACTTTTTGACCCACTACGCGCTGGGATAAGGGCCAGAACACTCGAGTTATATTTAAATTTTAATGACATAGATTAAATTATCGCCTTCCTAATTATAGCAAATCAACGGAAGTCCTTTTTTTAAAGAGATTGGCTCGTCATAACTTAAAAGGAGTTTGATTTTTTTAATGTCAGCTAATGAGTGCCTAATGTCACCGCTTCGTTTAGGTAAAAAGACAGGAGTAGCGGGCGTTCTGTCGAGGGCAGAGCCGGGTAACGTTGTGGAATTATTTTGAACGGATTTTTTACGCCTTGTTGACTTGCCTTTGGATGCACGCTTTTGCAGTTGCAATTGAATTATGTAATATAGGTCCTTAAGAGATGTGCGGCTTCCGCAAGCGACATTGTAGGCCTGATTAAAAGCTTTTTTGTTCGTGGTGTAGCCGCTGAGAAGATTTGCCTGAACAACATTCTGGACGTAACAAAAATCTCGGGTTGTTTTGCCGTCACCATAAATTGACACTTGTTCACCTTTCTTGATAGCAGCCATCCATCTCGGAATCACTGCCGCATAAGGCCCGTTTGGATCCTGGCGCGGCCCAAACACATTGAAATATCTTAGCCCGACTGTTTCCAGCCCATAGCAACGGCCAAACACCTTGGCGTAAAGCTCGTTTGCATATTTGGAGACCGCATATGGTGAAAGCTGGTTTCCAATCCGATCCTCCCTCTTTGGCAACTCCATGCTATCCCCATAAACTGAACTGGATGACGCATAGACAAACCGCCTTACCCCTGAATCCCGTGCCGCAATCAGCATGTTCACAAATCCCGTTACGTTTACCTCATGAGTACTCTGCGGATCTTTAATAGAGCGAGGTACACTGCCCAAGGCGGCTTGGTGAAGGACAATGTCGACAGAGTGAGTAGTTCGCCGTAGGCGGTTAGTAGTAGCTTGCAAGCGCTCGCTTGCGGCCATCTGCCCGCCACTCATCTTTGGCATTTTTAAGCCGAAAGCCTTACAACAGTCCTTTAACCTTCGGATGTCTCCTCGGATAAAATGAAAACGTTTCCAAGCTTTTTCTCCTACAGATTTTCGAACAAGATTCAGGTTTTTTCGATGCCCCGTTGCAAAATTGTCCAACCCAATCACTTTTTGATTTAGTTTTAATAATGTCTCAATTAAATGGGACCCGATGAAGCCGGCACAACCCGTCACGAGCCAAGTCCGCTGCTGACGCAGCATCTTTCTTTTAACGGATTCGTAATATGGGTTTTTCAAAATCGAAATTTAGGATGCAGTGGGCTGTTAGCAGTTAGCCGCGACTCCGAACTACTGCCCACAGCTAACTGCATACTCACCACTAACAACTACGCCTGAAAATACAGCTTGGGCCTATTAGCTGGCAAAACGCAATTTCTCGTATCCACCAAAGGCACCTTCAACTTGGAAAAGTCATAAGTTTTGAACGGGCCGTGCGCTGTGGAAATGAGAAGCATATCGCATGCGGTGTCGACCGGGACTGATTTTCGACCAGCTAGGTGGGAATGCTCTCGGCTTGGCCTGATCGCTGGGACATAGGGATCGTGGTAATCGACCCTTGCGCCTTTTGCCTCAAGCTTTTCGATAAGAATATAACTGGGGCTTTCTCTGTCATCATCCACATCGGCTTTGTAGGCGAGGCCCAGCAGCAGGATTTTTGAGCCCTTCACGGGCTTGCCGACGGTGTTTAATGCCTCTCCCACTTTCGCCACCACGTGATCCGGCATCGCGGTGTTAATCTCTCCTGCCAACTCGATGAAACGTGTGGCATGCCCGAACTCCCTAGCCTTCCACGTCAGGTAAAACGGATCGATGGGAATACAGTGGCCCCCTAAACCCGGACCAGGATAAAACGGCATAAATCCGAATGGTTTGGTCTTGGCCGCCTCAATCACCTCCCAGATATCAATTCCCATTGAGCCGTAGATAATCTTTAGCTCATTGACCAGCGCGATATTCAC
>Ga0209356_1000754_pt1 | contig 12768 bp, 11 predicted proteins | sample LauGreFaBDMM15SN_2_FD_188213 | JGI IMG/M metagenome (GOLD analysis project Ga0209356, IMG submission 188213) | Freshwater lake microbial communities from Lake Michigan, USA - Fa13.BD.MM15.SN (SPAdes) (version 2) | ecosystem: Environmental > Aquatic > Freshwater > Lake | place: Lake Michigan, USA...
TTTTAATATCGAAGGTTATAAACTTGGTCCTTATATTTTTAATGATTCTTGTGTCCAAAATATAAGCGGTTTACAAGAGAGTTATCTTACCAAATATAATGGAGAAAATTTTACACAGATTTTTAAATATTCAACCCCTCAAAAGAATTGTTATAAACTATTTTAATTGGTGACATGTAATTTTCCAAAAATACCTATTTTTTTTGATAACCATAACGTTATCAAAATTTTGGAAAATGGGAAAATTCCGCTCACTAGTCCAGTTGGAGTGTATCTTTGGTTTGCTTGGGCATCATGTTTCCAAGATTCCCCATTATCATTTGCATCGTATTCACCATTTTTCCCATATCAAGGCTACCCTCGCTCAATGATGAATTCATATCCTCTACAATATCCTTAAACACACCCGAGGTCATCATCTTGCTCATCAGCTGCATAGGATTATCCATATCGGTATCCATCTCCGAACTCACCTTGTCAATAATATTCTTGAGAAACATTTCCTCATTTCCATCCTCTCCCTTTTTCTTCTTACTGTCAATCTCCTTTTTAAGGAGTTCCTTGGCCGAGCTGGAAGGGTCCAATACCGCGAGGAGGGCCAAAAGATGTTTAAAAATAGCATTCTTCTCCTGAGTATCTGCCCAGTCAAAAATCTCCTTGAGATCGATTCCCACCTTTTCACTATAAAAAATAGAATACGAATTGAATTTGCTCGCGTCCTTTTCCATAATGGCGTCTTCGTTGGCTTTGACAAACTGGTAGAACAAGGACACATGTTTTTTAATCGGTTCTTCGTGCATGATTCCCGTTTTTTCTACCAAATGGGAATACAAAAATAGTGATTTCTGACGCTCCCCAAACGATTCCGTCAGATCTTTGATAAAATTACAAATATACTTGAACACAAGGACTCTCGATTCGGTTTCTGATGATGTCATTTTTATTCAGGGGTGTATTTTTTTAAATCAGTCATAATCAAGAAAAGTCGTTGAGTGTAATCTTGCATGGAAATGGAAACAACGCAACGCTCTCTGGGATCTTGGCGAGTCCCAAGTGCTCTCCCAGCTTTTTATGGATTTCTTTCTGATTCCCCTTTTTTACCTCGGGGCGTGGTATTAGTTTCAGGCAACGCCCTCCTTGCGCCCTAATAATGGGATAGGGGGCCAGCATGAGTCGATTTTCCAACAATGCGTATCCCAAACAAAGCTCGTGAACTGAAATGTAGTTTCGTTCCCCACGTACCATAAAACTACCCTTGGTGAGGAATTCACCCGTAGGTGGTGTTTTGCTAACTTGTTGGGCATGGACCCAATAGACACTCCCCGTACGGTTGGATTTCCAATTTTGAGAAAGACTGAGCACTCCCGTAGCCGTATCCGCAAGATCCGTATCTGAGACTGTAGTCGTGATCGTATCTCTAAACAGCAAAAAGGAGCCGCTTCCTGGCTCGTCCGAGTGAAAATAAAAGTGTTCCTCCCTCATATGGCTCTTGACCAATCTCTCGTTTTGTTCCGCACTACGTCCTCCTACAACAAGAAAACCACCACGTGTCATCCACCAATGAAACTCTTGATACCAACGACCCGTCTCGATGGTAATTTTTACCGTCTTGGCGGCTTTGCTTTTCATGGGCGTACTTTTGTCCATGGCCTGTGATGCTCCTTCTAGCTTCTTTTTCCATAGTTTGCGCTCTTTGTATACATCTGTTAATACCCTGAAATCGATGGATTCTTGAAGAACCACTTTTTCGGCACACGCTTCTCTTTCTTCAATTTGAGATTGATACTTTTTGATCTGACCCTGGATGTGTTGTTCGCGTGTTTTTTTAGACGACGGCGTGTCGGTAGTGGTCTTGGCAATTGAACTGGCAACAGTGTCGATTTTTTTCGCCTTGACATTCCAAAATTCTTGAAAGCATGGAGTAAGGGCATCGGGAGTGTTGTCCGTCGCGACGTCCTCCAAAACAAACTCGTACCTGGGTTTTTTCCATAGGGGCTGCTTGGCAACCACTTCACCATCACCAGGTTTCTTAATTGGATACGTGTCCTTGTGAGTGGTATGAGGATTAGGACGTGTCAATACTACCACCTTTTTGTCCGCGTCACACAAAATCAGATTTCCCTTGGCAAAAAGCTCCAAACACAAAAAGCCATCGTGGAACTCGAGTACCATGGTACGATCCCCTTCTTGAACGAAACAGTCCACAATTTTCCTTTCCAAAAGATCATGTCGGATCTTGATACAAATAGAATGAAGAACCTCCTCTCGCTTTTGAAAATCACCGGGCCACACCGAGATTCCAGGCTCAAACACAAACGAAAAACGGTTGAATCGAAAGAGCCAAAACCCCTCGCAGTGATAGATTTTTTTCAAATATGAGCCGATAATCTTGTCTTTCCACTCGTGGACGAGTAGAACAAGTTCTGGATAGCTTATTTTCCCGTCGAGTTTCATTATTGCCTGTGTTTTATAATCGAGTAGTTAAAAAATTAGACAATATATAGCACATATTCATTTTTAAAATTTCACAGGAATTGACCGGTATCTGACGGTATGAAAAGTAAAAAACCAAATTTTTTTCAATTTTTCCATTGATAAAAAAATTTTTTCCCTTCTAATATTTTTTCAAACACGATAACATTTCTCGAGAAAGCTCCAAACCGTGTTTGTGAAGGATTTCTTGGGCCGCCAAAACACCCGAATAGCTGGATGTCTCCATACTCATTCCATGTCGTCCCGTAGGTTCATTATAGTATCCACAAAAATAAAAACCTGGGAGCTCTGGGTAGGAGGTAGCAAGCAGACTCTCGAGACTCCCCGCATTGGGAGAAAATTTGGGATAACGAGTATGTAGAGTATTTTTGTTATTTTTTTTATTATTATCAGTCGTCCAATAAGAATGAGCTTCGGCGCCAAGAAACACCTGTGTAAAATTTTTACCGCTCTTGGTTCGCAGAATAGCTACACAAGGATCTTCAGAAACTTGTCGGATGCTTTCTTGAATTGCTTCTTTCAAGGAACATTCTCGGAGGATCTTGTCATTTTTACCCATTATAAAATCCGAAACACCCACATTCCAGACTTCCTGAATCGATTTCGCACACATTGTTCGAATATCTTGCTTCCACTCTTGGGTTCGTTTTGTTTCAATAATGGGGTTCCATGGCTGATTCATCAAGATATAGTTTTGCGGGGGTCCCAGAGGTTCTGAAAAATAAAAATTCATGGATAAATAGAATTGACAACCTGTTTTTTCAAGTATTCCAAGCCTGGCGCGCACATTAGAAAATCCACGACAACCCCTAAGTATGGGTTTCATCCCACGTGTACACGCCAACACGATTTCATCTCCCTCAAAAACACCGGATCTAGTCTCGACACGTCCCCTTTCTATACTTGAAACTTCACATCCTGTAATCACCTTGACTCCTCTTTTTTTCAACATTTTGTGAATCGCCGGAAACATGTAACGATGAGGGGCGTGACAACTAACATGATATTGGTTGACACGTAATTTGCTTCCCCTCGCTAAGGAAATAAATGTATACAAGCTAGCTTTGGTAATCTCTAGACCCAAAATGGGACCAATCAACGCGCCAATAAAAGGATTCTTGTCGAAATAGTCAAAAGCAATCGTGTTCTTGTACATGGAATATAGTAGGGGGTCGGGTAAATAGTATAAAAATAAGAATTTTAAACGCCGACCGACCGGCCAATCAAAATAATCCATAAGTGCACGAGGCGTCATTCGGGCGAGTTTTTGAAAACTAGGATTTCCTGATTTTTTTTCCACCATTAACGTTTTTTGAAGAGGGCATAATTCCGAGGCAACGCCCGAGCTCTCCAAAATTCGCCTCACCAAATAATACTGGTCGAAATAGACACGCCATGAATATTCCACCACGCATTGTTTGGACACTTCGGAATTGGCAATTCCTCCTATACTCTCCTCCTTTTCAAGAAGAATCACCTCGAAACGATCCAAAAAATCAGAGAGGGCAAATGCTGTTTGAATACCTGCCCACCCACCGCCCACAATGAGGATTGTTTTTTTATGCGAGTTTTTCATTATTTTATTATAACACCAAAATTTTTTGATTTGTCATACAAGTCCCAACATTATATTCCTTTTTTTTATTCGTTTCTTCGTCAATAATAAAGATTCGTAGCGGAAAGTCCCATCCACTTTGGGAATCTATCCGTTCAATTTGGAGATGATTGTTGTCTCTCATGGTAAATTTAAAACGATCATAAATAATGTCCCAGTGTTCAATCTTTTCAGGTAATTGACGAAGTCTTCTGCTGTTCCTGTTTACTATTTGTTTATACTCTACCCTTTGTCTGCTATGAGGCGTTCTCATAATAGTCAGTTTGTCGTTGTCTATTCGCTGATAATCTTGACAATAGACTTTTTTCTCACGACACAAGGCTTCATAGTTGGAAGAACGATGACCTTTGGAGTAGTAACCACAATAAGACCGAAAAATAATGTTTTTATTTTTTTTTTCAAAACGGATACTTTCTCTTTCCAGTTCTCTTTTAGAATCATGATTCAAATGTAGATGGAATGAAATATTTTTATGCTTGACATGATTGTAAAACTGAAGGGGGCCTGTCAACCCTAGTGAATGCGAATGTATAAATCCGGTTTGGCTACGATGGACAATTTCCTGGATACAATTGTAGAGATTTGGATCCTTGGGTTCTGTAAAAAAAATACCATTATGGATACAAAGGGGTCCCGCGTCTTTACAATACATGTTGGTATCTTGTGGAGATATAATGTCGGATAGGGGGACACGCAAAACATGTTTACAGTCAAAATAACACCCTCCTTTTTGATACATGAAACAAAGTCTAAAAAGATCCGATCGATACGCTCCGGGGTATAGGATGTCAAAGCACTTTAGCACTTTAATGTCAAAATATTCTTTCAAAAAAAGGCGACACCTGGCGTCATCAAAAAATTCGTACGAGTATTCTGGATTCAGCTCCAAAAATGTCTGAACGGCATTATAGTGATGGATAGATTTGTAATCATTGGAAAAATTATTTTGCATAATGATTTTGGGAATTAATTGGTCTGTAAAAATTTTTTTTTCTAGATGGACCTTGGTCTCGATTTCTATCATCTTGTAATTTTGAGAACTAGATCCTATACTATGGATTTCTGATTGTTGATGATTATAAATCTTAATTTTCAAATCAACCCCCCAACCAATATCCGTGTCAAGGCGACGGACTATTATTTTAGCCTTGCGGGTTTCTAAAAAATAAACAACTACATGAAACACATCCGGAACACCAAAGGTTAATAATTCAAATTGATTTGATATGGGTATATCAGATCTAGGCGCTAAATAATAAAAAATTTTGGAAAGCATTTTCTATTCATTAGAAAGAAAAAAAAAAATTTTCTTAATAATAGAATGACAATCCTAAGACGCCGTTGCGAAAATTTAACCCCTACACAGTATCCCCAAGTTATTCCTCCACCTGCTCCTACTCAAGCACCCCCCTCTACTGAAATGCCTGAACGATTCCTTCGCCAAAAAAAATGTGGTAGTTGCGGCAAGAAAAACTTGCGCTAAAAGCAAGAAACAATCTTCCAGTCTTGTATCGCAATTTTTTCTTCCGGATTTTTTTTCTTGTAGAATCGCAGATTTTTGATTTTTTCCCATGTTTTGTCCTCGTAATCGGGAGCTTCAAAGTGCAGCGCCTTCTTTTTTCTACACTCAAAGTCACTATATTCCTTGGCTGGGATTCTAAACAATAGAGTAGAATCGTTCCACCCCAGATATTTTTCAACATCTCCGTTCCTGATGGTTTCTACTAGATCATTAAATAGATTCCCTTCACACAAAAACTCCATGACAATATTTTCAAATTCAATAATCTTTTTATGACGATAGATGAATCGATTCATCTTGTTGCGAATCAAAAAAACCGTAATAATCTCATCCTGAACTCGATCACAAAAACATAATTCTCCCTCAATCACACGAGAGTTTTTAATAATACGAACCGGATCAAAGTGAATCTTCATCCCAAAGGAAGTCGAATCCCTCAACACATAGTCCATCTTGTCCATATCTAGTCCAGAAAACCCATTATTCACAATCTGATGAGTCCAAATACGCGGATCTCCCGTTCCTTTTACCAGTTTTTCTATCCACAAGAGTTCTGCATCGTCAAGATCCACATGGTGACGCTCCACAATATCTCGCAAAAGAATAATTCCTCGGCTCTCATGGTCTGTCCAGGGTCCTTTGACGTCAATTTTTTCCAAAAAAGTATCAAAAAAATGGGAAAAAGGACCATGCCCCATATCATGGACAAGTCCAGCGATACAAATCAGCTCTTGTTGTCGAGCGTCACAATCGTTGGCAAGCTCGGGTTGCTTTTTCATGAGATGATCCAGCAACATACGAATGGTGCCATAAACACCTACCGAGTGTTCAAAACGACTTGTATGAGCGCCCGGAAAGACCTTGTAGGAAAATCCGGTTTGTTTTATATAGTGAAGGCGTTGAAAATGTGGCGTATCAATAATGGAGATGGCCAGATCGGAAATCTCAATGTCCCCCCACAGGCTACAATGAATAATTTTCATTTTGGTTGTTATTTTTTATTCTTAAAAAATAACAATATTCATTTTTTCAATCAAACAAGCGTCTGTACTTTGGTTTTCAAGACCTGAATCGCGGTTTTCAAAATATCAACGGGTGTAATACCTCCCAGGGTCTCGATCCAAAAATCAAATTCATTTCCATTTTCAGACATTTGATACGTCGCCACCGACACAGGAGACCATTTGGCATGATTTTTACCAATCCCAAGCTTTGCAGACGCTCGAAATTTTATAGACTGTCCCTTTTCAAGGGTAAGGACAGAAATAGGGGTTTCTACACCGTTAATAGGATAAGATACCGGAAGGACCGCCTGATTTTCCCAACCCATTTCGGGAATAATGTCGTCCGTGGTCACGACTCGGGAACTTTTATCCGCCGCCGTCACAAAACACTGAAATCGCGCGGTACACTTTAAACACTCCTCATGGCAGTGACACTCACTCGTATTGATGAAAAAATCTTGAAAACTCTTTTTCTTGTACATGGAACGTAGAGGAATCAATCCCAATCGATGGGCCAAAAATTCGGCTTGTTGATTGGAAGAATTGATTTCAATGGTCACCATATCGATCGCCATTGTAGGAACTTCGGCAATAATGGCTCTACGTAGCGCGTTGGCAAGAGAAACATTGCAGTTTGTCAATAAAAAACGAATCGAGTCTTCGGATTGCTCGAGAATCTTAATGGTGGGTTTGGTTCCCATATTTTTATTCCGATTGGCTAAAAATATGTCGGGTGTCACTTTTTTAATTTTTTTCAAGGATTGAAATATTCTAGCCAACCTCGTAAACGTTGCCAAAACGTTTTAGGTTGTTGTTGTACTTTGGCAAAAGGATTTTTCTCCACAGTAGGATAGATTTCTTTCCAAATCTTTTCGAGAACCAAGGTTGCCTCCTCCTCGGAAATCTCACTGGTCTTGGAAATCTCTTGGATAAAATGACTTTGTCGTGTGTCCATAAAGGAAATGAATAGATCACGAGGCGCGATTAATTCCGACAAAAGTTGATCCGCCTTTTTGTCCTCCATAATGTATCTTTGTAAAAGTTGAGTAAACAAGGAACGAACGCGTTTTTCTTCCGTGATTTGGATGGAAACATCAGGATGAAATCCTACCAATATATTCACAATCCTTGACAAATGACCGGTCGCGCACAACCCACTCATCTCTTGGAGTTCTTCCTCAGCTCGTTGGACGAGCTCTTTTTGGGTATCTTTGGGTTGATGATAAATGTATACCAGGACTCTATCCATGAGCTGGCGGAGGGTAACGTGTAGGGTGACACCTTTGTTTTGTCGTGTAAAAACACTATTATCGGTGTCTAGTCTTTGGAGCGCTGTTTGAATCTTGGGATCCGACAATCTTTTCATTTGATTATAAAAGTAATTAATCTTGGAGGAAACCTCTGGATCGTCCGCTGGAGATTCTTCCAAAATCACGCTTATGGATTGCCACACCGAATCATTGATACTCGAGTCGTGAACATTTTGAGAATCCGAGTAAATATCTTTGAGATCGGGTTGAGCTACTCCCTGATGACGAGGTGGGAGGCCGGGACCGCCCACGCCTTGAATCAGTCGAGCGTCATAGCGATGGGTATGTAGCCATCCCTCGAGCCAATTAGCTTGCTCCTGGTTCATGACCCAAGGGAATCGGTGAAGAATATCAAACGCTTCCCAATCCTGGGAATCACGAACCCAGCCCAAAAGTGTTTCTACCATGGATGGTTCTTGATGTTGATGACTCAGCAGATACGAGATACACAACATGCTGGTTTGTTTGGAAAGATGAGGAGTTCTGTAGAGAGCTCGATAGACATCGCAATCGGTGTTGGCTTTCCACTCGCGTACCCCCCGCATCATTTGAGCGCGTATGTGACGGTCAATATCAAGGAATCGGGTGACCAACGCGAGTTTTTCGCCTTCTTGGGGAATGGTTTCCAAAGAGTCTAAAATTAGAGCGTGGAAATGTGGTGCACGCGTCGATAAAAAAGAAAAAGTTTGGAGGGAATCGCGTAACTCTCTCCAATCATTATCTTTCATTTTTTATTCGGAATCGTATTTTTTTTAAATTCGACATTCCACAAAATTTTTTTTATAATAAAAAATGTCAAAACTCAGCATTGTCCCCTATGATGTTTCTAAACATATGGCTTCCTTTATGAACCAATCCCAACTTTCCAAGATAGCTCGAACCTCCAAAGCAGGAAAGAGCGACATGTCGCCTCTTCTCCAACAGCGACAACAAGCCATCAACAAACACTATCACAAGTTTTTTCGACAAATCACCGAATATGTGGATAATCGTTTATCCGAAATCGATTTTAAATCCCTCCTTGCGCAATTAAAACCCTTGGTGAAAACTAATAACCCAAACGTGTTGATGAGAAATGGACACTCTCCTTTGTATAATTTTATAAAAAGATACCTGGATTTGGAAAAAGGTTTGCAAGAGGACTCTCCGACATGTAAAAATTTGCTCTTGTTTTATAAAGAAGGGATTCGTATATTTATAGAAAACGGTACCAATCCCAACTTGGATCATTATTTAATCCCACTCCTTTTACATTCCAACACTTTATTTTCTTTTGTAGTAAACCCCGATCTCTATAAAAAGGGTCTTAGTCTTGTCCTAAAAGAGTCCGATGTAGTATTGGCGCTTAAAAAAACTACCTTGGGTATCAAGGAGATGAAACAGCTCATGGGACAAATTTTGTACAATATCGACCATGGAATCTATCCTTTTGATTTTAATAGAAAGGACACATCCACCGAAGGGCTTAATTTTCCACAGCTCGTTTTACAATACCGTCTTTTACCTCTCACAGGTCAAATCAGAAATTCGTGGGTACAAAAATGGATGAAAGAATATAAATATTATACCCTGCTTGTAAAAGAAATGAATAAACGAATCGGGTATGGTAAGAATAGGGTTGTGAATATGGGTGAACCCGTTGTCTATGATAAAGATTCCATTATCAAGGAAAGAGATTTGTATCTGGTACTCAAAAATAATGACAAGATTTATAATGATGAGTATGATTTTGGGGTGGAGGAGATGAAACAGCTTATTGTAAAGATTTCCTCTACCCCAAAATCAGACTATGAATTTGATTTTGATAAAAAAATAGCGGGGATGAATACCCCTGAACTCCTCATCAAATATCGTCTTATCCCTCTTTGTGATTATGTCACTGATTTTATAGACTACCGGTGGTTAGGATACTATAAATACTATACGTATCTGATTCAAAAAATTAGCCAAAAAATCGGATTTGCTTTATAACCAAATATATTTTTTATAAAAAATATATATCAATTAATAAAAAAATGTCTGAAGATTGTAACACAAACTACAATAATCCATCTGTGATTGCTCCTAAAACGACCGAGGATTGGTCCAAACTAGTCAATAATATGATTGAAAACCACGCCGATCAAATGACTGCGTCTCTCAAAGCCATGAATATACAGGCGTGTTCTTATTCAAAGGGAGAGGTAAAAACACTATTTGGATTAGCGTCTGCGGACGCTCAAACAGCAGTCGGTTGCGAGCAAATCGCGCTTCAAGCTCAGATGCAGGTCGCACTCACTAAAGTGGTAAACTGTTCTCTACAACAATCAAAATCAACCATCAAGAATAGTACTATTCAAAGTAATAAAATTGTCTTGGAATTTGATCAAGAGGTTACGGATTCTCAAATAAAAATAAGCCAACTCAACTCTAGTGCGGGTACAATTTATAATTTTAGTAACACCGAATTACAAGCAAAAGTCAGCAGTGATATTAAGACGGCACTTGATTCTATTTCCAAAAGTTTTCAAGACACCAAAAATGGACCCTTTTCTGATCCTACCGCCCAAAAATCAATAGAAGACCAAATTTCGGTGGTTCAAAATAGTCTGAGTAATTCATCGGTAGAAAATATTGTGACAACAACCATTAACGCAGTTGTCCAAAACAATGGAACACGTATTATCTACAAAGGGAATGTCCTCCGTAGCACGTTAAATTTTGACCAGGTAAATAGCAATCAATTTGTAGTATCGAATATTGTAAGTAATGTTATGGATAATGTGTTTGACAATAAAATTAAAAATGATATTAAAAACGACGAGGATAATAAACAAACCCAGGCCAATAAAGGAATTGGAGGTATGTTGGGAGGGTTTATTGTGATCGCGCTAATTGCGGTAGGAATATTTGCCTTTATGTTTATGAAGGGAAAAAATGGTTTTATGAAAGATAAGTCTTGTTCTACTACAGGTTTATTAAAAGCCGCCAATATTGTTTGCGCTATTTTGGTCGTTTTTGGTGTTGTAACGTATATCGTAGGTTTCTTATTTGGCAAGGAAAAGTGGAAAACTTATGGGATTGTTTTTGCGGTGATTGGTATTTTGTTTGTGGTGGGCGCGATCGCCATGACTATTTATATGAAGAAAAGCTGTAATTCGAAAAACAAGGGAAATTCTAAAAAAAAAGCTAGTCTTAATCCCAAGAAATAATGGAAAATTTTTTATTGAATGGAATAAATAATGGAACAAGAAAAGCAAAAATTACAACAAATTATAAAAGACTCTTTGAAAGGATTTGAAACAAAAACAATAAGCTACCAGTATAATTCTATACATTTAAGTTTTTACGGATGTAGGGTATCGGGTACCACATTTACTACGCAACAACAAAACCAACTGAAACAAAAAGTAAATCAACAAGAAACTGTTGATTTTACCGATCCCAAGGTTCAAGAAAAAATTGTCGATAGTGTCAAGAAAGAATATGATGGATGGAGTAGAGAAACGATTAAAACTAAAGTAGGAGAGGTGATTAACAATTGTTTTCAAAGCAATACAGTGAATATATTATTTTCTGGGGACAAGTGTAAGATTAAAAACTCGGATATATTTATTCAACAATTTAATTATCAGAATAATGTGATTGAATTGTTGGTGGATAGCCTGATTCCTAAAGAAAGTCCAACGCTAAATCCAACGCTAAATCCAACACAAAGCCCCGTTCCAGAAAATTTTACAATGAAAATTTTAATTTCTGTTTTTAGTGTTCTTAGCGTTATACTTTTCCTCGCAATTATTTTATTGATTGTGTTTTTGGTATAGTAGTATTTTTTCTATTTTTTTTCCGTAATAGGACAAAACATACGATACAAAACACGATTACCAAGAATACAAATACAGAAATGGCGATATAGAGATATATCGAGGTGGGCGTAGGTGAGGAAGTTGGTGAGGAAGTTGGTGAGGAAGTTGGTGAGGAAGTTGGCGAGGAAGTTGGCGAGGAAGTTGGCTTGGGTGGTATGGGTACGCATACCCCTTTTACTTTCTTTAAACCTTCAGGACAATCATCTCCACAAGTATTGTTAAATGTTACATTTTTATAATATGAATCCTTACTATCAAAATTATTGATACAAAAGGAAATCGTCTGACCATCACAAGACGATTGGATTTTTGTGCGTACTGGAGAAGCAATACCTTCCTCATTATATGGCGAAGAATAACAACTTTTTGTTAGACATAATATATTTGGATAGGCTAGTGGATTTTCTTTTATGGTTTGTTTCACCTGATCGGAAATCTGTTCTTGAAGACAAAAATCCTGTAAACTCAATTCGGTATCAAAACAAACGGATTTGTTGAAATTCATAAAAAATTTATTATTTTCACAAAAATCCTCATACTTTTTGTACACCTTGAATAATGTGTCTTTATTATCTTGGTAGAGACTTACCATGATGCTCGAATTATAGATATTAAAATAGATGGAGATTCTTTCGATGGGCGCGAATAGTTCTATAAAAAAACATCCATTCGGGGACAAGAATCGTTGTTTGGACGTTCCGTTAAAATCAAATTTTAATTCTGTTTTTAGTTCTGCGTTGCTTTTAAAAAATAATCGAACCGTGTTTTTTTGAAAGGTTTGAAGATTAAAGGATTCAAATAAAACCTTGGAATCCGATTTTTGTTCCACCGAGAAGACACCGCTGTTAGATATATAAGCGGTATTCTCGGGTTTGGATAATAGATCCTTGATGATGAAATAATCATTGATAAAGTCCAAGTTAAAATCTGTTGAATCTTGTTTCTTAATACTATTGCTCCTGCGATAACGTTTTCCAAA
>Ga0209356_1000762_pt1 | contig 12730 bp, 9 predicted proteins | sample LauGreFaBDMM15SN_2_FD_188213 | JGI IMG/M metagenome (GOLD analysis project Ga0209356, IMG submission 188213) | Freshwater lake microbial communities from Lake Michigan, USA - Fa13.BD.MM15.SN (SPAdes) (version 2) | ecosystem: Environmental > Aquatic > Freshwater > Lake | place: Lake Michigan, USA...
CAACCATTGCTGCGGACGATACGCTTTTGTTCGGTGACTTTTCTGACTCTAGCAACTTAAAACGCATGACTGTGGCTAATTTTGCTGGCACATTGCCCACAGCCACGATTACCACTCTAAACAGCACGACTGGAACGATTACCACTCTTAACAGCACTACTGGAACGATTCCAACCTTAGTCGCAACAACCCTTGTTACCACAGGCACAGGCACAGCAGCAGCCCCAGCAATCGTTCCCACAGGCGATACCAACACAGGCATCTTCTTCCCCGCCGCTGACACGATTGCGTTTAGCGAGGGCGGAACGGAGGCGATGAGAATTGATTCGAGTGGGAATGTTGGAATTGGGAATACGAGTCCTTCACAACTGCTAACAGTTGGTTCACCCGAAACTCCAGTAATTTCTGGAGCAAAAGTTGGAGTCTATAATGGTGGTTCTTCTGTTATTATTATTCGTGATACAACAAATGATATTGAAACACTAATCGGAACTGTAACTGGAACACTTAATTCAGTTGTAGGATCGGCAACAAACCATGACCTAGAATTTAGGACAAACAACACAGACCGCCTCCGCATTGATTCGAGTGGCAATGTGTTGGTTGGTTGCACGGCAAGCCCAAGTTCCTCTGTTTCTGGTCTTTTACTACGAAATCCGATTAATTCTGCAAGCTCATTTAGTTTGGGAACTTATACTGGCGGGGCAACTGTAATATCTTTTATAAATGGGAATGGAGCAGTAGGAAGCATTTCAGTAAGCGGTTCCGCAACAGCCTATAACACTTCGTCTGATTACAGGTTGAAAACAAATCTAGAACCAATTTCAAATGGGATTGATCGAGTTAAGCAACTTCCTGTTTATCGTTTTAATTGGATTGCGGATCAATCTGGGAATAAGGTTGACGGCTTTGTTGCCCATGAAGCGCAGGCGATTGTTCCAGAATGCGTAACTGGCGAGAAGGACGCTGTTGATGCTGAAGGAAAACCAATCTACCAGGGCATTGACCAATCCAAGATTGTGCCTCTTCTGACTGCGGCTCTTAAAGAAGCCATTGCAAAGATCGAAACCCTCGAAGCCAAAGTTACAGCTTTGGAGGCCGCTTGACCCTAACCGAAATCGCTCAGTACGCAGGCGAGAAGATTGGCAAGACCGATGCCGATACGCTTACCTTCCTGCAAAAGTCAGCTTCGCTAAACTATCGCCGAGTCTGGAATTTTGCTGCTTGGCGGGAGACTGTCACTACCTCCACCTACTCAGTCGGCACGGCCAGCAGGACTGTCTCCCTTGGCTCCAACGTGGAGAATCCTCTTTCGGTAGCTTACAATGATGCTGAAATTCAAGCGATGGATCTGGCTACCATCGTTAGCCAGGACGCTAATTTGCTGGACGAGGACACAACTGGCACACCTGCTTTCTACTATTTCAAGGGGCGTAACACCAGCGGAACTGCCGAGCTAGACCTCTACCCCAAACTAGACACCACCAGCACCAACACGCTCTTAGTAGTGCAAAAGCTCCAGTGCCTAACCCGCACCAACCTAGTCGTAGATTTTCCTCCCTCTGCCAACGCCATTGCCGACGAACTACGCTTACCTCATGTCAGTCACGTTGTCTTAGCCTTGACCCACGCTGATGCCTTGGAGCGGGAACGGCAGTACGGCAAGGCGCAAGTTGTCACGCAGGCAGCTAACGCCGATTTGGCGGCGATGGCCAATTACGAGTTGTCCCAAGTTGGCGGGATGAAGCAGATTACCCCAGTCGGCTTGGGTGATTTAGGTATCGAAGAGATCATTTAGTCTCACGGCTATGGCATACTACATCGACAACACCGATGATGTCTTGGTCATAGCGGGATCAAGCTCGTTTGAGGGTGGGCAAGTTTCTGGCATTGTTCCTTACCTAATCCAAAACAACCAAGCCAGCGAGTTGTTTAACATGACGATTAGCCCCAGCGGCACACTGCAAACCCGCATGGGCATTGAGACTGTTTCGACTACATTCTCCACCGGCTCATCCATACAGGGGTTGCACTATTTTGACACGCCTACCATCGAAGAGATTGTACTGGCTAGTGACGGCAAGATATTCAGAACGACTAGCGCAACCACCTTGGCGACCACAGGCGGCACAGTTAGTAGCGGGGCGGTGGATGTAAACTTTTCCCAGTTTAACAACAAACTCTTCTACACCGATGGCGCAAGTTTCTTGCAGTTTACCGATGGCACAAGCTCGTTTCGGCAAGGTACAAGCGTGCTTTCGATTACAGTCACTAACGATGGATCGGGCTATACCTCCATCCCCACTGTTACAGTTGGCGCGCCTAACTTAGCCTACGGCACTACGACTACCGCCACGGCAACTGTAGTGTCAAATAAAGTTTCTGCCATTACCGTTACTGTTGCTGGATCTGGCTATACATCCGCACCGACAGTCACCATCTCCGGCGGCGGTGGTAGCGGTGCTACGGCTACTGCCAGCGTGTCCGCCTTGGCTCCGACCGCCCTAAAGCTGATCCGACAATTCACCAACCGCTTGTTTGCTGTCGGCACTGGCACGGATCGCAATACTCTTTACGCCTCAGATTTACTTGACCCCGAAGTATGGAAAACGACTAACTCAATTGTGGTGGGTGGCGATGACGGGCAAGATATTGTTGCCATCCAACCGTTCTTTGATTACGAGCTACTGGTGTTTAAGCCTAGCAAGATTTACTTGGTCACAGTTGATCCTACTGCTTCTACCGCTGCGGGCTGGACAGTGCGGCTTATCAACGACCGCATAGGCTGTATTGCTGGCAGATCGGTCAGCTTTGCGGGTAAGGATGTTTATTTCTTGGCCGAGGACGGCATCCGCTCGGTGCAACGCTCTTTGTCAGACGATTACTTTATTGTCGGCGTACCAATTTCCGAGGCGATTAAAGATGTAATCGCTAGGATCAACAAGAATTTCTATTCCAAATGCTTGGGGCAGTTTCACAATAATCGGTACTACTTGAGCGTGCCGCTGGATTCTGCCACGACTAACAGTCATACCATTGTCTACAACTTGCTCTTTAACGCCTTTGAGGGCTTCTGGAACATTGGTGCGTCGGCCATGTACCAAACCAACTTCTCGGCTGGCTACACCGTTACTGGACCTAAGCTGGCCATTGGCACGCCCACGGGCAAGTTAGGGCATAGCTTTGATTACCTAGACCCCGATACCGAGGCGGACGGCGACACGCAGTTTAAGGACTTTGGCACAACTGGCACTTACAGCAGTTATCTTGTCACTAAAGCGTATGATTTTGATGATCGCATCGCCCAAAAGTACGGCTCGCACTATGAGATAGAGTTTTACTTCTCGTCGTCAACGGGTGCTACGATCTCGATGAAGCGGGAATCAGACTCGCAGTTTGTTACGCTAGGTACGAATGTAAATACAGCCACGCCTGGTGGCTTGACCCTGCCCTTTACCCTGCCCGCAACCCTGTCTGCCCAAACCACCAATATGCGAGCCGACAGCCTGCGCTCGTACCAGAAGTGGCGCAATATGCGGATTAAAGTGGAATCTCCGTCAAAGAAACTAGCGATTCGCTCCGTCATCCTTGCGGCTAACCCCGACACCATCCAAGTGCAAAAGAATATATGACCGCCATAGAGTACATTGAGGAAAGTGGCGTGCCGGAGGCTATGTGGCCTAACTTGGCTGAGTGGTTTGGATGGTTCGAGAATCAGGGCATGGTCGGGATTGTCAGGGATGAGGAAGGTATAGCTGGGGTGGCTTTGGCTAGGTGCGTCAAGGATGGGCAAAAGGCTGACCATTATGTTCATAGCGAAGATGGTGAGAATGTCTTTGTTGACTTGACGATCTCCTCAAAGGGTGCTAAATCCTTAAAGTGCTTGCTGTTGCTCCTTTGGGAGCGTTTCGGTCCTCGCAAGCGGATCACCTTTAATCGTTCTGGCAAACCAAGGAGTTATAACTACATGAAATTTATGCGAAAGGCTTTACTCTAATGGGTGGCGGTCCTTCTATTCCTGCACCTCCACCGCCTCCGAACCCACTTGAGGCTTCGAGGGCAAATGATCTTTTCTATCGCTCCTCATTGGAGACATATATCCAGAAGCAACCAGAAGTAGCTGCCCTGGAGCAACGCCTTCGCGAGAAGTATTCTCCTCGCCAGCGTGAACTAGAACGTCAGATGAGCGCGCTCGATCTTCAGTCAAGCGCACAGGCTGGGCTACAAGTCGAGCGAGAACTTGGACCACAACGCTCACTGGAAGCTATGCGCCGTCAATTTGAAATGGCTCCAGATACTTTTGCAACCCAGCGTGGACTAGGCCAGCAGGCAGCACTTCAGTTCGCTCGCCTTTATGGTCAATCGCCTATGGGTGCAGTACCACAGAATGTTCAGCAGAATAGCGGAATTGAACAAGTTGATTATCTTCGCGGAATACCTAAAACTGGAATATTCTAATGGCAAAAAAACCAGCAGCTAAACCAGATCCGAATGCCGCTTTCATTGCAGAAATTCAATCATACGGTCTTGATCCAAAAACGTATTATGTTGAAACAACCAAACAAGTTCCTGTAATCAAAAATGGGAGAGCAGTAATTGTAAACGGGAAACCATTAACCCAAAAAGTTGTAGGCAAAACATACAATATTGAGCAGGCAAAAGCAGATTATCAGTTTAACACGCCTAAACTTGAGGATAAGCCAGCAGAAACATTTACACAGGCTGTAAACAATTATTATGCAGCCGTTGCAAAAGTTGGACAGATTGGCGCAGAAAACTTAAATAACAAGGATAAGGCAACCCTTCGCTCGCTGGGGCGTTCTATACGCGACTTTGATTCGCCATCACTTGGTGCGAATGCAAAGCAAATTATTCAAAATACAAATGATGTTGAAGGCGCAATAAATGATATTTACAACCAGGCAGACACGCTACGGGTTCAGCAGTTAAGAACTGCTGGTTTTGCGGCAGATGGAAAAACAAAATTAAGTCTTACTGGAAAAGAAAAAGAAGCAGCAAGAGGAAGATTAACAACTGAAGAAGATGCACTCCGCAGGCTTGTAAGCACATCCAATCAAGCAATTCCAAGACTTCAGGAGTCACTGACAAGATATGGACTCGGAGATATTGTTAAGCTATCTGGAGCAACAGATAAAATTTCACAACTCGATACTGGACTTGAGGCATTAAGAGGAGATAAAATTTTTGGAACTGGATCTCTTGCTGGGAAGCTTTCAAGCCAGTTGACTGACGATCAAATTGTTTCAGATATCAATACTGCTCGCAGAAATGAGTATAAAAAACTTTCTGATCTTGGAACTGCCGCAGTTACAGATTTGCAAAGTCAACTCACTCAGGCAAAAACACAATCTGCTGGACTTGCGGGAAGGCAAAAATCCGATGCGGATTCAATAATTTCAAAACTAGAAACACAGCTTGTTGAGGCACAAAAAGATCAGGTAGAGGCTAATAATCTTTTCCAGAATTATGTTCCAGTATCTGGCGAACAAGCCACTGGCGCAATATCGCAATTCAGGGAATCTCTCCGTCTACCAGAAGAACGAACACTAAGGCAGATTGATGAGATTGATCCCACTGTTGGAGCAACCGTCCGTGGGCTTGCCAAGCAGTACCAGACGATGGCTGAAACTCCGCTTGAGGCAACGACCAGCCCGGAGACAGAAGCCTTTAGGCGTGATGTTGAACAACGGATTGCTGGTCAGGTTGCGCTAGGCTCACAGCTTGGTGCGGAAGAGCAGAGGCAATACCAGCAGGCTGCAAGGGCGGCACAGACTGCCAGGGGCAATATCTTTGGTGTTGCACCAGCCGTAGAGGAAGCAGTCACAACTGGATTGGCTGGGGAGCAAAGACTCCAGGCTCGACTCGGAGCAGCGCAAGGATTCTTGGCTTCTGGTCAAAGTATGTCAGACGCAATTGCGCGTGACGTTGGATTGCGTAACGCCCTTACTCAGTCTCGCCTTGGCGCGGCTCAAGGCTTTATTGCAAGCGGTCCTACGCTGTACAACTTGGCATCACAGCGTCTTGGCACACAGCAAGGTCTGTTAAACAATTACTTGGCAGCCTCCGCACCTCAATCTACTGGCGGTTTCCAAGCCACAGCTTCAGCCGCCAATCCGTATGCCTACGTCAATCCTAACGCTGGATTTATTGGCGCACAGAATGCGGCGAGCATTTATAATACGTTGGCGGATTTACAAGCCAGCCAGTATGGTTCGCAGGTTGGTGCGATTGCTAGTAGCTATCGAAGCCCAGGACAAGAGTTTGCATCATTTGCTGGTGGTATTGGTAGTATTGGTGGCGCACTTGCACCAGGCGGATTTTTCGGTGGAAAAGCATCTAACGCATTTTTTAGGGGATAATTTATGCCAGCGATAACACAAGAAGCGCGTGACTATGATAGGGCCATGCAGCAAATGCAATATGATAGGGCAATGAAGTCTGAACTCGAACTTCAGAAGCTTCAATTTGATGTAGCGAAAGCACGCGAAGAATCCGAAATGTCAACAGCAATTGGAAGATCGTCAAAAGCTGCTGATATTGCTGCATTTCTTGAGCAAGAAAAACAAAAGGAATTTGGCATTCCGATTGGCGAACAAATGGCATCGAAGATGGTGGCTCAAGGCGGACCAAGTATTCTTGAAGCCACAAAGATGCAGGGTCAGCTTGATGTTGAGGCCAAAGCAAGGCAAGCAAGAGTTGATGCAGCAAAGAACTACCTTGCTGGCGAGAAGTCTTTGCTTCCTTCTGCCGACATAAACCTTGGCGGAGTAAAGCGCACTGTTCTTGCTTCAGAAGTTGGTACTGCTGGAGCAGATGTTTATAGTCAAATTTATCGTACCCAAGTTCCGCAAGTTGCGGCAACCTATGAGGCAGAGGGTCAATCAAGAGATACAGCAATTAAAATGGCAAGTGCTGATGTAAGAAGTAAACTTACTGGGGCAGCGGCAAGCGGAAAAATTCCTCTAATAGCTGCAAATGGAAATCCAATTTTTGTTACTGTACCTCAAGCTATACAACTGCTAGATTCTGATATAACTCCTCAATTTATGAAGAATCAATTAAAAGATGCTCTTGAGGGTAAAGTTGAACCACAAGCTGCAAGCTGGATCAAAACAAGACTAGGCAGATAACATGGCTGAAGCCCTAGAGCTATCTTCAGCCAATCGTATTAGGCAACTGGCAGGTATGCCAGTAGAGCCAGAGCCAGCACCCAAGCCAGAAGAACCACCAGCGTGGAGTGAGATCAAGGCTTCCGAAGACTACAAGACTCTTACCTATCCAGAGCAGGTTGACCTAGCTCGCCAATGGGGTGCGGAAACTAAGCAGTACGCATCTACGCTTAAAGATTACACGCCAGAGCAGGACGCTGAAATTGATGATTTTGTAAACAAGGAGGCGGTTGATGTGCCTCCTCAAGTCGGCGCAAAAGCAATAGCTGGTTTGGCTGGTTTTGGAAAAGGCGTGGGGGCGGTTGGTGGCGGATTGCTTGGTGGAATTGGTGGCGCGGCTGTAGGCGGACCAGTAGGGGCTGTCGCTGGAGGTGTTGCTGGATCAATTGCTGGCGCAGAATTGGCTGATGTTGCGTTAAGAAACTTTCCCTTGGGAAATGTTCCAAGAAAAATAGAGGTATCTAAACAAATTGCGCCAGGTTATGCCACCGCTGGTCAGTACGCGCCAGAGGTTGTTATGGGTACGGTTGGTGCGAGACAGTTAGTACAAGCTGGCAAAACATTGTTTCAAGAATTAGGCGCAAAACGAGCAGCGCAGGAGTTGGGCAAGACAGTAGTCACGGGTGCTGGAATAGGTGCTGGGGTTGGAACGGGCGTGAGGGCAATTACTGGCGGAGAGGTTACGCCTAGCACAATTGCCACGGATGCCTTATTCGGTGCGGCCTTTGCTGGGCTGGGGAGTGGGTCAAGGATTAAGGGGTATAACCGAGAGCAGGCGTTATCGTTGAATGAAAGGGTTAAGGCTGGTACTGCCACAGAAGCGGAGTTTAGGGATTGGAATGGCATACTGGCCGAAGCACAAAGAACACAGGCAAGGGACGTAGCTGGGGCAAGGCGCACTGAAGTAGAACTAGGTGGACGCAGGGTATTAGATAAGACTGAACTTACCCCAGGCGAACAGCCGCAAGTAACGCCACAACCTACCGCCGAGCTACCCGCGCCTAGGCCTGTTGTGCCGGAACTACCCGAAGCTGGTGTGCGCGGAATTGTCCGTGGCACACAAGCCGACACGGCAGCCATGCAACGGCGTGGAATCATTACGCCAATGCAGGAAAGCCTAGTCGACCTAAACGATCCAGTACCGAGAACGAATGTATTTACAACCGAGTCTCAAGGCATAAATCGTGAAGCTATTATTCCAGACACTCGCGGGCTGCAAGGCGAGATTGTACGCGAAGGTCCGATTGTTACGCCCAGGACGCAGTTGCCAACAACTGAGAGGTTGGCGTTGCCAGTGGAGAGTGAGTTTAGGCCGACAAGGAAAGCAGAAGAAGCAGCCGCAGTAATTGAATTAGAGAAGGGTATGGAGGAGAGGATTAGGCAATCTCCGCAGGGGCAGAGAGCATTGAGAAAAGATTTGGAGGCTGCTGCTGTTCCAGGGCAAGTTCAAGAACAAATAGAATTACCAAATAAAACAAAGGTAAGTATCATTGCTCCGAACCAAAAGATTGCGAACCTAGTAAGACAGAAAATAGAAAAAGGTCCTTCTGGAAAACAAGTCATACAACGCCCTGCGCGCGAGGCGGTGGACTTGCAAAATGACCCTATAGTCGGAACGGACATAAACGGAACTCCAATTCAAGAGTCAGAAAAAGGAACATTTTATACGGTAGAAAATGGGAAAGTAAGAACTGGTCCAGCTTTTTCCGAGTCTACCCCAGCACCAACCATCCCTCGCCCAATGCGTGGCAAGGCTGGTGAGGCTGGGTTCATTGTATCCGATGTGCAGGAAGGTGCGGCCAAGGTAGCGCAGAAGTGGCTTACCACTGAAGGCAATCTTCCCAAAGAGATGTTTGACATTATGGAAGCAAAGGGATCGCGCACGCAGGCGATGCTGAAGCAGATTGATTTTACGCTGAAGGATCTAGCCAAAGCTGTAAGGGAACTTAATGGCAAGCCTAAATTAACGCCACAGCAGTCGCTCCAAGTTGACCAGTTCCTTCGCGGTTATCTGCCAGCAGAGAATCTTCCAGAGCCAATCAGACCCGTAGCACAGCAGATGCGCCGTCAGCTTGACAACCTATCAGAAGGCTTAATCCAATCTGGCGTGTTCTCGCAGGAGGTTGGACCTTCTGGAATGAGCAAGGCTGATATGATTAGGATGAATAAGGGCGAGTATCTAACTCGTTCTTATGAGAAGTTTGATAATCCTAGGTTTAATGTAGAACTGTTAAAGAAAAGGGATCTAGTTAAGTATACACAAGCTGAGACATTTGTTCGCAATGAGCTAAAGGCTCAGAATCCAAGCATTACCGAAGAAGAAGTGCAGGGCAGGATTAGAGAGATAGTTGAGCAAGGCCGAGATAAGCCAATGGAATCAATGATACAGGCTTCTGGAATTGGAAAGAAGCTTGGAATTACCAAGGCGAGACAAGACATTCCAGAGCAGATCAGATATTTGATGGGGGAATACAACGATCCAGTAATCAATTACGCAAGGTCGGCAAGTAAAATGATTAACTTGCTACAGTCCCAAGAGCAATTGAACAAGTTGAAAGAGTTTGGCGTTGCAAACAAGTTGTTCTTTGAAAAACCAACTGGAAATGCTGTTAAACAGATTGCTGCTGATGGTTCTGATACTCGCTCTCCACTAAATGGACTTTACGCAGAGCCAGAACTTGTGGATGCGATTGAAAACTTTGAGATGATGCATAAAGGCGGAACATTGTTTCAGCTTTACTCAATGGCGAATGCCTGGGTCAAGTGGGGCAAGACAGTTGGAAGCATCCAAGCTCAGTTTAGGAATCCAATTTCAAATGTATTGATTGAAGTTGCCAATGGTAACATCTTTTTTGGTGGAAGTATGAAGCCACTAAGAACTGTGTTGAATGAGTTTGGCATCCCAGGAATGGATACAAAAGAAGGGCGAGCCTACTTAACTAGGGCAACTCAACTCGGAATTTACGACAACACTGTTCTTAATGAATTTACGCAAATGCTCAAGGATGCGCAGCAGTACAAGGGGTCAACCATTGATTTTGCAGAAGAACTGGCTGGAAGGGGTAGCAATTTCCTAAAGAAAGGAGTCGATTTCCTTAATAGGTTATACCGCGCTGGAGATAATCTATTCAAACTTATAGCTTGGGAATATGAAACTAGAAGATTGATGAATGGAAGAGGATTGGCACGCCAAGAAGCAGAGGTTATAGGAGCAGAGCGCGTAAAGAACACTAGGGCAACCTATTCTAGAGTTCCAAGAGTTGTTAAGGCTTTGAGACTTCAGCCAATATTTGGAAACTTTATGTCTTGGCCTTCGGAAATGTTGAGGATTATTCCAAATACACTCAGATATGCTGGCGAGGATTTGAAAACACCAGGAATGCGTAGGTATGGATTTGAAAGATTGATTGGAGTTCTTGCGGCTACCACTGCAACCGTTGCAATAACAAGGCTCGGTATGTGGGCAACTGGATTTAACGACAGGAAGATGCAGGCTTTAAGACGTTTTGTTGCACCATATCAAAAGAACGCAACGCTTATGCCAACTGGATCAGATGGTAAAGATGTTGGTTATGTTGACATTTCATACACAGATCCATACGAAGTATTCAAAGGACCAGCTTTTGCAGTTGCAACTGGCAGAGATCCAGAAGAGTCAATACTTAATGCAACAAAAGATTTTCTTGAGTCTTATATTGGTCCAAGCATTTTAGCAAATTCAATTGCTTCTGCGATTTATGGGAAAACACCTCAAGGAAGATCAATTCGCAATCCACAAGATACAACTCTTGATCAAACCTTAAGTACAATCAATTATTTGTTGAGGCAAAACGAGCCTGCAACTGTATCACAATTCAGAAGAATTGGATACGCCTTAACTGGTCAACCCGATACAACCGTTTCCAAATATGGTCGTATCTACAAGCCATCCGAGGAGTTGTCCGCGCTATTCGGTATTCGCCCTCAATCCATCAACGTATCCAAAGCACTGGAATCGAAGGCATCTAGGTTTAATACGGATATGGCTGATGTTGGTAGGATCTTCACAGAAACCTATGGTGCGGTTGGAAATGTTCCAGAAGCAAAAGTACGGGAGCAGTTCGACAAGATGCAGAACAGGCGCAGGGTTATGTTCGATGAAGCAAATAAAGATTTCCACGCTGCAATGATGCTGGGGTTGTCTAGGTCAGAAGCTATCTCTGCAATGCGCGCTGGTGGGATGGGCGTAGATAATGCTTCAGCCATAGCCAACAACAAGTACAGAGACTACAGGATCAGCAAGTCACTCACAAAGAGCATGAGGCGCGAGCTATCTCCAGAAGAAATGCAGAAGCGTCAAGAGATAGGGCGAGAGCTTATGATGCAACAAGGAGAGTAAATGGCTAAATTTGACATCTCTGGATCAGCGTCACGCCAAACTGGTTTAAGCCAGCAGGATCGCAATAACGCAATCCGTATGGAGTTTGAGCCTTATTCAAAACCACCACAGCAACCACCAGAACAAGCCGCAAGGATAGAACCCATGAACGAATACGTTAAGCCACCTGCATCACCAGAACAACAACTTTCTGGCGAGCTTCCTCTGCCATTGCAAACCGTGGAGTGGGAGGGTCGCAAAGATAAGCAGGGTAATCTTGCTGTATACAAGTTGCCAACTGGCGATATGGGTGGAAACTTTGAAGTAGCTGGAATCAATGACCGATACCATCCAGAAGCATTCAAAGCCATCTCATCGCTCCCAGCGCAAGAAAGAGCAAAAGCTGCGGCAGAGTACATCCAAGGATACACCGCGCCGCTCGTTGAAAAACTCCCTCAAGCACTCCAGCCATTCACGCAGGATCTCGCGTTTAATCGCGGTCTGGGCGGTGCAACGAAGTACATCCAGCAGGGACTAAACGCGCTAGGACAGAAGGTGGCAGTGGATGGTGGGTTTGGTCCGAAGACATTAGCCGCGATCAACCAGGTTGAGCCAAGAGCGTTGATGCGTGCGGCCAGCGATGCTCAATTGCAGGATGAGTATAAGCGGGCAGAGCTTGATCCAAACCGAAAGAAATTCATTCCTGGCCTAGAAGCTAGGATTAGAAATAGATTGTCAACCTTTGGGCAGGGTTAGGGCTTCCTCATACTGGAACTTGCGCCTCCAGATACAATGGTTGCCCCGCCAGATCCAAAGAAAACATCTCCAGAGCCATATCTGATTCCAGTTCTTCCAGCAAAGATGTCCCCATTTCTTGAGACAATTCCTTTTGGACAAGAATATACGCCATTATTATCCGTGTATACTCCTTTTGGAGTTATGTAAACATCTCCATTCCGCAATATCAATTTACCATTAACCAATGCTTGGTCTTTACTTAAAATAACAGCAAATCCTTTCTCCCCATAAACTCCTCCAACAAATGCTTCCATTTTGCCGTCATCATCTTCCTCCGCCATTCCCGATGCCACAAGCATCGCCATCAGTGTTATAGTTGTTATTGCTTTCATAGGAAAAAGTCTCTAGGTCAAACCCAGATCCGTCAAGCATGAAATTATCATCA
>Ga0209356_1000765_pt1 | contig 12720 bp, 7 predicted proteins | sample LauGreFaBDMM15SN_2_FD_188213 | JGI IMG/M metagenome (GOLD analysis project Ga0209356, IMG submission 188213) | Freshwater lake microbial communities from Lake Michigan, USA - Fa13.BD.MM15.SN (SPAdes) (version 2) | ecosystem: Environmental > Aquatic > Freshwater > Lake | place: Lake Michigan, USA...
GCAAGAGGCGGCGGAGGAGGTGGGGGCGGGGCATCTTACTCAACAGCACTTGCAATAACAGTGGGCACATACACTGTTACAATTGGTGGTGGCGGAGCTCAAAACGTAAGCGGATCAGACTCGTCTTTAGGGGTTCTTTCAATAGGAACAGGCGGTGGGGCTGGAGGAAGTAACTCTGACAACGGATCGGCAGGAGGTTGCGGTGGTGGAGCAGGGTCCTCGGCATCTGCAACTGGCGCGAGAACAGGCGGATCCGGAGTTCAAGGATTTAAGGGTGGAGACAGAGCAGCTAGCGTTCCAATGGGCGCTGGTGGAGGAGGCATGGGTTCTGCGGCTCCCGATATTACTGGAACAGGAAATTATACAGCAGGAACAGGCATAGCGTATAGCACATCCGGAGCATCAACATTTTATTGCGGCGGGGGTGGAGGAGGAAGCGAAGGATTTGGATTTGGAACCGGTGGATCTGGAGGAGGTGGAAGGGGTGGAAATAATACAAACGGAACTGCTGGCACAGTAAATACTGGTGGCGGAGGAGGTGGAGGCGGAATTCAGCCAGGTGGAGTAGGTGGCGCTGGCGGATCTGGAATTGTCATCGTAAGGTATCTACTATAATTTTATGGCACACTTTGCTGAAATTGACGACAGCAACAAGGTTCTACGAGTAATCGTAGTATCTAATAACGATATTTTAGATGAAAATGGAAGCGAATCAGAGCAGATTGGCAAAGACCTGTGCAACCGACTTCTTGGAGGAAGCTGGATTCAAACATCCTACAATGGAAACTTTCGCGGAATATACGCTGGGATTGGCTATACATACGACATAGATAATGATGTATTCGTAGCCCCAGCAATAGAGGAACAACAAAATGACCCTAACTGAAATCGCACAATTTGCCGGAGAGAAGATCGGAAAGACCGATTCCGACACTCTCACGTTTCTGCAAAAGTCAGCATCGCTGAACTATCGGCGCGTCTGGAACTTCGCACCATGGCGCGAGAGTGTCACTAGCTCGACGTACTCGGTATCCACATCTACCAGGACAGTGACGCTAGGGTCATTGGTTGAAAATCCTCTATCCGTTGCGTATGGTGACAGCGAATTGTTGGCAGTAGACTTGCAGACAATCATTAGCCAAGATGCTGACCTACTGGACGACAACAGGACAGGAACTCCAACCCAGTACTACTTCACAGGCCGCGGAACGTCCGGGACTGCACAGATCGATCTTTATCCGTTACTGAACACGTCGAGCACGACGCCCCTGAAGGTGGTCGAGAAGAATCAGTGCTTAACAAGGTCAAATTATGTTGTGGACTTTCCGCCGGCGTCCAACGCAATTACCGACGAGCTCAGATTGCCACACGTTCAGCATGTTGTCCTAGCACTGACTCACGCCGACGCGCTGGAAAGGGAGAGGCAGTACGCAAAGGCTCAGGCTGTGGTGGCAACAGCGAATGCTGATCTATCTGCCATGGCTCAGTACGAAATGAGCCAGGTCGGAGGAATTAAAGTCATCACTCCATCAAGCCTTGGTGAATTTAGCATATTAGACATATCGGTTTAGTGCTATGCCACTTTACAACGACAACCTAGACGATCTTCTAGCCATATCCGGGTCGTTTAGTTTTGATGGGGGCCAGGTATCCGGCGTCACGCCAAGCCTAATTGCAAACAACCAGGCTAGCGATCTTTCCAATATGACGATAAGTCCGTCTGGGATTCTCCAGACGAGACAGGGGATCGAGCAGATATCTTCCAATGTATCCAGCGGATCGTCGATCCAAGGCATGCACTATCTCGACACTCCAAACATCGAACACATTATTCTGGCGACGAACGGAACGATCTACAAAAGCACAAGTGCCACTAGCTTTTCTACGACAAACGGTACGGTCACAAGCGGGGCTGTTGACGTAGACTTTACGCAATTCAAAAACAAAATTTTCTACACGGACGGAGCTAGCGAACTTCATTACACGGACGGAACAACGTCGTACAGGCAGGGGTCTAAGGTGTCGACAATTACGGTCTCAACTCAGGGCTTAGGATATACCGGATCGACTGTGGCAGTAACGATTGGAACCCCAAATTTAAGCGGAGGAACAAATGCGACGGCAGTTGCATTGATTTCAAGCGGAACTGTTTCTGGCGTAACAATTCTAAACTCGGGATCTGGATACACATCTGCTCCATCAGTAACAATAGCTGCACCACCCGCTGGGGTCGGACACTTTACGGCAACGGCTACAGCAACCATATCAAGCATCGCCCCAGCCGGACTTCGACTTGTCCGCCAGTTTACGAATCGACTTTTTGCGGTTGGAACAGGAGACAATCGGAACACTCTCTATGCATCAGATCTTCTTGATGCCGAGGTCTGGAAGTCGACGAACAGCATTATTGTCGGTGGCGACGACGGAGAAGATATTGTGGCAATCCAGCCTTTCTTTGATTACGAAATTCTTGTGTTCAAGCCTAATAAAACTTACCTGGTAACAGCAGATCCAACAAAGACAACAGCTGCCGAATGGACCGTAAGATTAATCAACGATAAGGTTGGATGCCAGGCCGGTAGAACTGCAATCTTCACGACTAAAGACGTGTTCTTTTTCTCGAACGACGGAATAAGAAGCGTAGTAAGATCATTGGCAGACGACTTTTATACTGTCGGAGTTCCAATGTCCGAGCCAGTAAAAGACATTATTGCGAGAATCAATAAAGGATTTGTCTCAAGGAGCAATGCAGCTTTTCACAATAATAGATACTTTCTAGCGCTACCCTTAGACTCTTCGACCACATGCAATTATGTGCTCGTATACAACACGATCTTTGGGTCATTTGAGGGGCTATGGTCAATTAATGCCAGCAGAATGGTGACAACGAACTTTTCTTCTGGATATACAACCACTGGAGTCAAATTAGCTATTGGTAGCCCAACAGGACAAGTCGGGCATCTGTACGACTATCTTGACCCAGATCTCCAGGGTGATGGTGACACGAACTTTAAGGATTATGGATCGTCATACGAGAGCTACCTTGTGACTAAAGCGTATGACCTAGACGACAAGGTATCCAAGAAGTATGGATCTCACTACGAGATTGAGTACTTTTTTTCGACAGCAACAAACTGCACAATCCAAATGAAGCGCGAGACTGATTCCCAGTACGTCACAATTGGGACAGCGGTTGACACGTCTACCCCCGGAGGATTGACGCTACCGTTCACACTTCCAGCCACCCTTTCGGCTCAAACACACAACTTCCGGGCAGATAGTCTCCGGTCGTACCAGAAGTGGCGGAATATGAAAATTAAGATGCTGGCCCCATCCAGAAAACTTTCCATTAGGCAGATCACAATCGCGGCTAACCCGGACACGATCGAAATCCAGAGCAACATATGACAGCGGTTGAATACATTGAACTGTCCGGCGTCCCGGAGTCGAGATGGCCTAATTTTAGGGAGTGGTTTAAGTGGTACCAGGACAACTACCTGGTTGGGATTGCCAAGGACGGAGACAAGATCTCCGGGGTGGCAATTGCAAGGTGCTTGCATGAAGGCGAAGAGCCTATACATTATGTACATAGGCAGAATGGAAACACTGCATTTGTAGACTTGACGGTCACCTCTACAGATGGTAGTAGTACACCTTATAGCCGTTTGGCTATGAAGACATTATTGTCTATACTCTGGAGCAGATTTGGCCCGAAGAAGAATATTGTTTTTAATAGGGGTGGGAAAAGAAAGGTTTACGATTACATGAAATTTATGCGAAAGGCACTACTATAATGGGAGGCTCACCATCAATTCCGGCACCACCTCCCCCGCCCAATCCGGTAAACGCGGCCAAGGCGAACGAGCTTTACTACCGTTCTTCATTGGAGACATATATTGCAAATCAAGGCGACGTTGCTGCGCTAGAACAGCGCCTCCGCGAGAAGTATAATCCTCGTCAGCGCGAACTTGAGCGCCAAATGTCGGCACTAGACGCGCAGAGGGCGGCACAGACAGGGCTCCAAGTTGAGCGTGAATACGGACCGCAAAGGTCTCTTGAGGCACTGCGAAGACAGTACGAAACGAATCCAAATGCGTTTGCAGTACAACGAGGACTAGGGGCCCAGGCCGCGATTCAGTACGCTCGCCTTTATGGTCAACCGGCAGAGGCTTCTGTTCCGTATGAGGTAACGAAATCTGCTGGAGCAAAAGAAGCAAACTATTTAACAGGGTTATCGTAATATGGCAGCACCAGCACAAACAGCAGAACAAAGAGCAGCCTACATTAAGGACACTCTAAAAGTTGACCCTGAAATTTTCAAGTCGTCTGGATACAATATTGCTGCAGCAACTAAAGCAGCCCCAAGCATAACCAAGTTCCAATCAATGGGAATGACGGACTTTTCGTCCGTTGTGAATGCAAAGGGTGTATTTGATACAGCCAAAGCTGAAGAAAGTCTGATCAAGGACGTATATAAACTAGACCCGGCTGAATACAAATCGGCTCCAAAAACAGTAGCGGACACAACCAAGTCCAAGGTTTATGACAGGGCAACAGGAAAGTACGATTTCCCTAAAGTAACAATTCAGAATTACGACATTGCGAAGGCAAATCAAAAATATCAATTTGAACAGCCGAAAATTCAAAAAGTATCTGATCTAGAAAAAGAGCCAGACAATTTATTACAAGCATTAAATTACTACACGACAGCGTTAAGCGCGGCTCAGAAGGTTGGAATAAACAATCTTAATGCCGCAGATACTCAGTCACTAAAAGACGCGGCAAGACTTGTCAGAGATTTTAAGACAGGAAATTTAAGCAAAAATGCAATAGATATTATTGATAAAATTGGAGACGTTGAGTCGAAGCTGAATGAAATAGAGACTCAAAAAGAAATAGTAAAACAAGCGAATGCCGCAATTGCAAAGTTCAAGGGATCTCAACAACAGTCGCAAAAGGGACTCGCACTAGAGGAAGAGAAGAAGCTAACCAGATTGCTTTCCGAGGCGAGCCAGGGGGCCCCTCAAATTGCGGAGCTTGTAACAAGAGTAAACATTCAGGATCTTTCTCCTGGAATTGGAAAAATTCCAGAAGAGGACATGAAGGCGCTGGATAATTCTCTTGCAAATTTAAAGTTTGACGTAGCAACAAAAGAAAGCGGAAGCAAACTTCTTGGAAAGCTGAACATCAATGTCACAGATCAGCAAATCTTGGATGACATTAATTCTAGGACAAAGGCAAAGTACGACGAGCTTTACGCAACGGCAAATTCAATAGCTTCTGATTTGAAGGGTCAAATTGATGAGGCGACTCAGTACGGAAAGGATCTTCCGGAGGGGGACAGAAGGGTTGACCTTAATAACAAATTTATAGCTGATCTTCAGTCCAAGCTAGACGCTGTCAACGAAGACGTCGCAACGACAAAGGGTCTGGTTGACAATTACAAGCCAACAACAGTGGAAGAGGGTGCTGGTGTTCTGAAAACTTTCCGGGAATCGCTCCTGCTTCCAGAGCAAAGAATGGTGGACGAGATACGGCAGATCGACCCAGCTACTGCCGCCATGATTGAAGACCTTACAAAGGGATACGCTGATTTAGCGAAGGCCGACATTGGAGAGACGACCGATCCGGCTACCGAGGCTCTACGCAGGGACATTCAGGACAAACTTACTGCACAAGTTGCGCTAGGATCTCAACTCGACGCCGAAGAACGTAGGCAGTACGAGCAAGCAGCTAGGGGAGCGCAGACTGCTAGGGGCAACATATTTGGAGTTGCCCCAGCCGTTGAAGAGGCTGTTACGACCGGGCTTGCCGGTGAGGCCAGGATGCGGGAAAGGCTCGGAGCAGCTTCCAGCTTCCTATCTTCTGGTCAAAGCGTAACAGACGCGCTCAGGAGAGATAAGGCATTCCGCGAGGCCGCAACGCTCAATAGGCTTGGTGCAGCTGCCGACTTTACCGCGTCCGGAGCTACCATGTACAACATGGCAAATCGCCGGGCTGCGGAACAAAGCGGAGGACTTGCCGCACTTGTTGCAGGGGCCGGGACAACGACAACAGGAACATTCGGCGGGGGTCAGACAGCAAACATTCCATACATGTACGTCGATCCGATGGCAGGATTTAGGGGCGCCCAGAATGCTACTGCTCTTTATGGTAGTGAGGCCGATTACTTGGCTAGGACTTATGGTGCCTATGTTAATGCCCAGGCGACTACGAACGCGGCAAATTCCACTCCCGCCTACCTAAGCGCTGGGGCGAGCTTACTTGGAAAAGTCACTCCAGGTGGCTTCTTTGGCGGACCTGAGGGAGGACCTATTTTCTGTTGGGTCGCTAGGGAAGTTTATGGAGAGGACAATCCTAAGTGGCTACAATTTAGAGAGTGGATGCTAACCAAGGCGTCTGACAATCTGAGAAACTTCTACACTGAATATGGAGAAAGAATTGCGGAATCGATACGCAACAAACCGAAAATCAAGTCAATCATCCGCAAGTGGATGGACAGCAAGATAGGATAATATTATGGCAGGACCAAGAGCATTATTTCCGTTCCCGGGACAGGCGGAAGAATATCGCAAAGAAGATGCTCGTCAGGCACTAGAAGACGAGGATCGCGCGCTTCGAGTTGAAATGCTCAAGCAGAAACTTTATCCAGAGCAGGAGGCAAGACGAGTTGGTCAGGCGCTGATACAGTCCTCTGATCCTGTCGAACAGGCCGCGCTGATGAATAGACTCGCCGAGACTACCGGTACGAGAGCAGCGCCAGGAACTAGCATTGTAGTCCCAGCCGGACTTCCGGAGGAACTTGTCGACGCGTATGTGGATCGCCAGGTCAACAAGGTTAAGTATTACAAGGAAAAGGCAATGATGGAGCCAGACCCTGAAAAGCGCAGAATTATGATGAGCGTAGCCGATGCTGGCGAGAAAGCTCTTGTCGCTAAGGGCAAGGAATTGACACAGGCAGATTTTGCGTTTGAGTCAAATATCCGTGAAGCATACCGCATGGCAGACGAGCTCGAGAATACTGTTAAAAAGTACGGAAATTTTGAAAGCATGGACCCAGAGGGGTCCGCAACACTGAAGCAAATTCCTTACCTATTCGCAGTATCTTTGGCGAAAGTTCTTGATCCAGGATCTGTGGCAAGAGAGGGCGAAGTTGAGGCGGCTAGGAAGTTTGCCATTCCGATGGGAACAACTCCTGTATCCGTTGGCTTTAATAATCCAGTCACAGGGCCCACCACAGCAACAACACTCGCTGCGATCAAGAGCATGAGGACAAGGCTCAAGGCAAGGGCTGAAGACTATAAGAGCATTGCCGGTAGGACAGTCGAGTTGCCTAAGTCAAACCAAGACGATCAAACGCAAGGCAAACAAGCCGGACAGGTTGGGCAACAGCAACAGGCACCGCAACAACCAGTGCAACGCCCGATGAGCCCATCCGGATTCGGCGGATACGATCCTCGCACTCGCAAGGTAATTCAAAACCGCTAGTCGGTCATGGCCGACGAAATCATTCAGGACCCACTGGAGGCAGCAAATTACTTGCTGCGCCAGTACCGCGACAATCCAGATTTTGAGTTTACTCAGGAGGAGGCGTCGCTAGTTCACGGAGCCTATGGTGGCGGAGTTTCATTTGTCGACTCGAAGCCTGTCATGGACGAGGCATCGACCTCGTCGTTCCTAAGATCTCAGGATGAATCCGATCCAACATTCATAGCCAGCCCAGAAGAGTTTTCGATTCTCAAGGCTACCGAGCCTGGCGCGATCAGCAGAATTGCAGAAGGTGCAGCTGGGGCTGCGGAATATTTTAAGCCTGTAATCACAGAAGGCATCCCGGAACTAATCAAAACGGCATCGATGCGCGAGCCAAGACCTGGCGAACAACCGACTTCACTTCCGGCTACGTTACTGGAAGCCGGGGCTAGGGGGACGATGGATGTCGGAATGATGGCAGCCGGGGCTTCAAAGTTTATCGAAAAGGCTCCGTACATGGCGGCTGGTGCTCTTGGCCTTCAAGACGACTACAAGTCGTACATCAACCAGAAGACAATTGACCAGAATTATCAGATGCAGGCGGTCGACAAGATTAACGCTGAGAGGGCTACAGGCAAAAGCATAATTGGACTTCCTGAAGGAACATTCGCACCTAAAGCCGCGGAGGCAGCCAGCATGGTCCTAGATCCTACGCTCGCAGTTCCGTTTGTCGGGCCTGGAGCAAAGGCAACCGCTGCTGGAGGCAGGGCACTGAGGGCCGGGACGAGAGTTGCCGGTGGGATCGAGACTGCGGCTCGGGCAACAGGAGGAGCGATCGATCTTGGAGTTGAGAAGATTGGCGAAACCGTCCAGAGAGTATTGCCTGGAGTTAGCGCGCCGAAGACAGTTGGAGCAATTGCCACAGGGGCAGCAGCCATAGGCATTCCCGGCGCGTTCCCAATCGGAGCCAAGATTGCTGGAGCAAGGGCCGGTGCAGAGGTCGTCGAGCGTGGAGCACAGGCTGCGCGCATAGCCGGAGAAGAGATCCTGACAGGACCATCCAGAATGACCGTCATGGAGCGCGTTGCCAAGAACCAGAAGAATCCTGAGTGGCTGAGAAAGGCCGCGAACAATTCGATCGTATCGTCTCCCATCACGCAAGGGGCCGCGGAGCTTGGCCTGGAGACAGGCAAGGGTGCCGTTAAGTCTGCGGCCGTCGGAGCAGGGTTGGGCTATGTGGCGTCCGGTGGTGAAGAGGAAGGCATTGGTGGCGGAGCCGTTATCGGTGGCGGACTCGGAGCAGTTGGCGGGACGATCAAGGGCCTGGCCGAAATCCCAGGTAAGAAAGCCATAGCCAAGCAGGGTGACGTGAACAGGCTGTTTGCAAGACAGGCTGATCTCGGGCTAGACGTGAACAAGATTGCCGACTATGTCCGCAAGGATAATCGCCCATTCCTAGACGCTGCGACTCTCCAGATGATGGCTCCTGACGTTCAAGTTGAGTTTCATGGACGCGATTCATTTATGATGCCCGAGAATGCCGGGATCAACGCGGCCGGAGTGGTTAAGGCTATTCCTGACAAGTCCGGTACGACAAGGCTTCTGGTCAACATGGACGACATGCGGTCATCCGGGGATACGGTTAAGCATGAGATCATGCATGCCATCATGAAGTCCCCGGCAATCAACAAGGCTGAAGGACGAATGGCAGTTATGTCGGAATATGGTGAAGAGGGTCTACGCAAATTTGGCAATGAGTACGCCAGGAGGCTTCTGGAGGGTGAGCGCCAAGGACGAGGGGCACCAACTGAGGCAGAGGTCCGGGCCAAGGCAAATGAGCTACGAGAAGGATCTCAGCGGTCCGAGCCTGGGGCCGGTGACCTGGATTGGATCGCGGACGAGGTCCTAGCAGAACAGTTTGTGGGAGAGTTCCGCGGGAAGGACCTAGATTCCCTGCGACGCAAGACCATCCCTGGAACAAATCTTTTATCGTTACAGGAGGGCTATTTGGCTCCTGTTGGAAGGCTTTTGAATAAGTTCGGGATCGATACGACAGGTCCCAAGCCGACGAATATTGACACTCTATTCAAAGACAATCCGTTGGTGCCATCGAAACAGTTGCGCGAACTGACGACAAGATGGTTCCGGGATCGCGACAAGTATCTCGACGGACTAGACAAGGCCGAGAAACAGAAAGACGTCGTACTAGTCCCCGGGGCTGGCAACAAGAATTTAGCCAACAACCCAGCAATCAAGTTTACTCGCAACAGGAAGACGAACCTCGAAGAGAACGACTTTGCCGTGAAGTTCCCGGACGGAACCGTCAGGGCTAAAGATCCAGCATCGATTTTGGCAGTTGACAAGGCCCGGGTGGCAGACGTCGCCAGGATGTATGACCCAAATGCTGTGCTAGAACGCGGAAGCCCCGAGTTTGGCGTCAAGATTCAGTCCGATGGAAAAGCATATGTTGGAGGGCCGAAGCTGCCGGAGGCTTTCTACAATCTTGACAGCTTCAATGATTTTACCAAGGAAGTCGCCAAGACGCTCGAAGACAGTCGCCAGGAGGGTAGGACATTTGCGGTCTGGTACCAGAAGGTTGGCACAGGCGAGGACGGAAGCTGGGCTCAGTCTGTTAAGCGCGGACTAGGCAACATCAAGGTTGGTCAGTCAGAACTGTCGTTCCTCGGGTGGCGCCTGTCTAAGGCTGGGAACATCCTGGCCCAGGCAGTAGACATATCTGCTCTCCGCGGTCGCATGCTTGATTTTGCCAGGAGTGGCAAGGGCCGGATTAACGAGGTGTGGGGCGGAGATTTGGCGTCATATGAGAAAGACGTCATGCAGTACTTGGATAACCATGCCAACGAAAGGCCAGGCGAGACAGGGATCGGGATCGATAAGCGCAATGCGATCAACTACCTATTCGGCATCACAAACATTGCCAACAAGAATGCGAATCCCATGTACGCAGCCGAAGGGCGCCCTCCGGGGAGCCTGGTCAAATCCTATCGCCTAGACCGTATTGCTAACTCTCGCGATACCGGGCGTACAGGATTCTTCTTCGACTACCAGAAGCAGGCTGCAAACTTGGCGCCCGGAGATGTGTCGCTCCAGAAGGCTATTCGCGACAAGATGCCAAGACTTGCCACTCCGGAGCAAGTAAGGGCAATTATTAAGCCAGGCCAGACCCGCGGGGTTAACGAAGAGGATATTAAGTGGTCAGGAATTAATGAAGAGATTGATAGACTTGCAAGTGAAAACTCGGGGAAAGTACCAAGAGATAAGCTGGAAGAATTCCTGGCCGGGAAGGGCAAGGTGCAACTTGAGGAGACTAGGTACGGAGCGTCAAAAGGCCAGAAGGTTCCGCTAAACGAACAGGAGGCATCGAGGCTCAAGGAACTTGAAACTGCAGACTCGGCGAATCCCCTTGGGGGAATGGATGACGAGATGGGGGATGGTGCGTATGGTGAAATGATGGATCTTCAAAACAGAAGAGACAACATTTCGACATCTAGCCAGTTAACCAGGATGTCGATAGTGGCTCAAGAGGCTGCGCAGAAATACTTGAAAGATGAGCCCGTAAAATTTCAAGGAAAATACATACTTCCATCTGAAGAAAAGAAAATTTACGACACATTTGACAAGATGATGAAGGAGTCCGAGCATCTTAATGCAAGGGCGGAGCAGTTTGATCGCGCAGCGGTATCCGGAAATGCGCCAAGGTTTGGCGGGTTCACGATTCCTGGCGGGAAGAATTACAGGGAAGTTGTGCTATCCAAGAAGCAAGACCAGGGGACGAAAAGAAAGGGTGCATATAGAATTGAATTTAAGAACGCAAAAGATGCGGATGGTTTCCTGACAGACATAAGCGCGGCTGGACTTGACGAGCTTGACTACGGAAGAATTAGTGGCGAGGACATATCAACAAATGACAGGGTCGTCGAGTTTAACGACACGGTGACACAGGAAATTGTTGACCTTGCAAGAGCATACGACGCGAAACTTCCAAATGAGTCAATTGAAAAAGCATACATTTCAAAGCATTACCCAAAGGTTACTGACTATATCGCACACATGCGCCTGGACGAAAGGCCCGATTCTGCTGGAAGAGATGGATTATTTATTGAAGAGATTCAAAGCGACAGGCACCAGGAAGGAAGAAAGTTTGGATACAAGGAGGATGATAGTCTTGTAAAATTAGAAAATGAATTCAGGAAGAAGTACGGTGATCCAATTGAATTCGACAAGTTAAGCAAGGAAGATCAAACAAGATGGTACAGGGCGGAGGGAGAGAGCAAAATAGATCCGTACAAAAGCGTCCCGGATGCACCGTTCCGGAAAGATTGGCCGATTCAAATGTTCAAAAGGGCCCTGGCCGAGGCAGTTGATTCCGGGAAGAAGTGGATTGGTTGGACGGTCGGAGCCGAGCAACAAGAGAGATATCCTGGCATGGCTGAAAATAGCAAGGCAGGAATGGCAAAGTTTTACGACGAAATGTTGCCATCCGAAATTGGCAAGTACATGAAGCAATACGGTGCCCCTGTGGAGAAGTCGTCCATAACAAACGACCGCTACTATGTGATAACCCGGGATGGCAGGACGTTGCCAATGGATGGGAAAAAGAGTTCCATGGAGTCAATGGCTGCCAATCCAGGATCTAGGATTGTGGAGCCTGACAAGATCCCGATGTGGAAGATTGACATTACTGCAGAGGTTGTCGATGGGGTTCGTAAAATGCAGGAGATGGAAAAAGAGTTTTCCGGGACCGCTAAGACTGAGCCAAAGTTTACTAGCCTAATCGGTGGCGAAGAGCAGAAACAGTTTGCTCCGGCCACGACCGAAGAGGACAAGTTGCGCGAATTGGCGTCGAGTGTTTCCGGGCTCAAAAATGCAATCAAATTCATGACCCCTGACGAACAGAAGAAACTGCGCCGGGACACAGGACAGAAGATTGTTGATATTCGCGAGAAGCTACCGTCGGCACAGGAATTTGCGGAAGTGGCAATCGCCGGAGAGGCAAAGCGCGGGTGGTACAGGAAGAGTACTCAAGCGCTGATCGATGTTTTTGACAGCGACGCCCCAAGGTTCGCGGCCCTTCTCGCTGCGCTGTCGCCTCAAACCTCTGTCGAGAGCAACCTGGTCAACGCGCTAAAGACTTGGACTTTGTGGACAAAGGAAGGGCGCCCTCAGTCAACCGACAAGATTTTGAATATCATGGCAAAGTCCGTCCAGGGTAGCGGTACCCTTGATTCG
>Ga0209356_1000769_pt1 | contig 12704 bp, 14 predicted proteins | sample LauGreFaBDMM15SN_2_FD_188213 | JGI IMG/M metagenome (GOLD analysis project Ga0209356, IMG submission 188213) | Freshwater lake microbial communities from Lake Michigan, USA - Fa13.BD.MM15.SN (SPAdes) (version 2) | ecosystem: Environmental > Aquatic > Freshwater > Lake | place: Lake Michigan, USA...
CACCCGTCTCTTATTTCATCACCAAAGGAAAAGGTCAGAACGACTATGGAAGCACTGGGATTCCCTATGAAGGAGGATCGTATGATAAGGCACTCACGGTCGCGGGGATTTCCAACTTTAATATTATCACCTATTCGAGCATGATTCCTCCGAACTGTCACCGAATCGATAAAAAATTAGGACTCGATAAAATCAGTCTTGGCTGTGTGTTGGAAACTATCAAGGCCGAAATGAATGGAACCAAGGGGCAAGAGGTGATTGCCGCTCTCCTGATTACCAAAATTATGGACCCGGTGGGAAAAGAACTGGTCACCTTTGTATTGGAATACGGCGACAATCATAATTTAAGCACCAAGGCCTTGGAACTCATGTTTCATCAATTGAAAAATATGATTCAAAATCGTGGATTTGGAACTCTGGATTTTCGTCAATTAAAAATAGGGGCCAAGATAAAAACATCCAAAGGATACATTATTCAACCTCAAGAATTCATCCACGAATCCTTAAAAATCACCAAAAATTTTGGATCGGTGGTGGTGGTGATTGCGTTTACGGAATTTACCTGGTTGGATGTTTGAAATTCCATTTATAGTCGTCAGACACGATTTAGCCGTCGCTGAAGGATTGTTTTTGTTTGATTATTATTTTTAGAAAGTTGTGGAATGGTTCTAGGCGGCTCCGCGCGTTGTTTCTCAACAGTTTGCTTCAAAATTGGAAAATCCTCACGTAATTGTTCTATGGTGTCATATTTTTTATAATGAAAGTGTTGTAAATCCTCTGCGCAAATCTCATTGACTCGATCTAAAATGGCTTGGGATGTAATATAGTATCTAAAATCATCGTGATGGAAACTATTTATTTTTTTCGTATCATGAATAATGTCTTCTTTACGAAATCCCATCGTTTCTAAACTGGAGCGAAAATCTTGTTCCAGGTTTTCAAATTTTAATAAATGATCGATCCGGTAGTTGTTATCCATATCAATCATTTGTTGATATTGTGACATGAACGTATGACAATATTCAAAATCGGAAATCCTGCTTTCGGGAGTGAAAATGTACTCTTTAAAAGAAATATTACGTCGCGCGATTTTATTCAAAAAATTCCATCCAGAAACCAAACGTTCATAGGGATTTCTTACGACGCAAAATTTTTTGTAATCATTCCATTTTTGGACATCTAACCCCATCATCTTATTTAGATAATCGCTGGTAATAGCGTATTGAATAACTCCGTATTTTTTATTATGGGGGGAACCTTTATATGAAGCACCACAAAAATTCTCATGATCCAGTCTTTTTTGCAAATAATACTTGAAATCATAATGTTGTTCCAAATTCTTCCATATATAATCCCCCGCGGTTTTAGGATTATGGATAAAAATCGATTTTTTTTCGTGATTGATGGATGCCATTCTACATATAAAAAATTTTTTTTTTATTGTTTTTCCAACTTTATCAATTATTTACCCCAAGCAATTGACAAACTTGAAAATAGTTCATTCCATTTGTTAACGTAATCGCTTTTCTAATAATGTTGGGATCTACATTTTCTACCGAATGAATCTGTGTCACATCCAATATCCATATATCTCCTTTTTCAGCGACAAATTCAAAGTATGAATCCAGATCGTTCCGATCATATACGGAACCGTTGGTTTGATTTTCAATTTTATTTTCTTTCACCTTTTCATATTTTTTTTTGTAAAATACAGTCTTGGCGTTGCCTGTTTCTATATAATAATTAATGGAGAACCGAATCCCTGAATCCGTATGGGGATGTACATAAGGAGAATTGATTTTCATCATCGCTGCGCCAAATTTATTTTGCTTTCCCGTTGGCAAAATTTTGGATAGTAATTCCAATTCTTTTGGTTTTTTAAGATTATAATAAGAAATACCGTAGAAAACATTATGATGAGTTTCACCATATTGAATACGAAGACCATCTACATAATGTTCCAAATCATGTTCATCAACAGATAGATTTCCTAATTTAATCGCGGGTGCTAGCGTCATTTAGATATATATATATATATATTTTTTTGACTAATTAAATCCGTAATTTGAAATCGCGGTAAACCCCCACTCATCGTTAGTAATTTTTGTATCTCTATTGTAAAAATACAAATAATTGTTTCCATTACCTTGTGAAATTAATTTTAATTTCTTAGTGTGGGTGTTTATACCCATAATATTATAACAATTAAAACCATTATAGTTTTCATTTCCAAGATGTAAAAATAGTTGCTCTAAATCTTCACAAGGATTTTCCCGTGCGCACGCAAAAGTATGTAGAAGAGCAACCTTTGATTGGACTCCTTTGGTATATAAAAATTTGGGTTGGAGGAAAAAATTCGCAAAAAAAGTAATCTTCTTTTTATTTTCTTTATTACGGCCCTCGTCATATACCACTACAGAATAGGTGACTTTGGGATTGCTTTTAAAATAGTGGTAAAATTCATCCGCGTTGGAAAAATACAGATAAATCTTCCAATTCTTTTTGGCATAGTTGGAATAAAATTCAAACGCGTCCTCGGCGTGTTCCATGGAAAAGGGAACAAAATCGCGAGTCATGATTGTGTCACAGGGTTGTAATTTACGAGAATATAGATTATATTGAAATAATGGTTTCATTCCTGGTGTTTTCGTGGTGTTAAAAATACCACTTATTTCTCCGGTATTGTTTGGATCATTACAAAATCTACGCAAGCACTCATCAATCAGAAGAGGGGTCAATCTCCGTTTCCTCCACTTTTTGTGTAGACAGATTTCTTCAATGATCCCCAGACTTTCGGTGCTTTGACTCCCAGAAAAATAAACACGTGTACTTGTTTTCAACACAAATCCAATGATCTCTCTTGTTTTTTTATCCCGAATTCCCAACATTATATTTTTTAAACTTGCGTATTTAAATAACGCTTCTACATATTCCAAATCAAAATAAAATAATGAAAACATGTGGTTATTGATTAACGTATAGACATCTTGAGGTGTCATATCTTGTTGCGACCACTCAAGATCATCGGGCAAAACTAGTGGAGACGTAAATTTCTGGTATAATTCTTGGATATTTTGGAGGATAGGTTGTCCGATGATTTGTTTATAAGAGATCAGTTGTTGTGTATTGGTGATGGGTTTGGCAGGCATGTTTTTGGTGGGACGTGATGGGGTGATTCTCCCGAATCTGCGACTCAAAATCGAATTGGCAAATATCATTCTATTGTAATATTTTTTTTTTTTTGACAAAAAATTTTTCACAAAAATAAAATGGATCCAATTCTTAATAAATCCATGGATAGACAAGTAGAAACTGTATCAAACACAATAGAGCGTATTGAACTTCGACAAGGTGTATCTATCTCTCCAATCATGGAACCCCACATACCTCCAAGAACCACTGCCATCTCCAATAATGTAGAAACACCGTTTGTCGCAGAACAAGAAAAGATCCAAAACATTTATAAAAAATTGAGTTTTTTCTACGCATAAAATAAGATAATGAAAGCCAAAAAGTGATTTTCCTATAATCTAGATTATTTTTTATCAAACAATCATGCTTGAAAAAAAATACTTTGCGCCCATTTTTTTAATCTATCTATTTGGTGTTCTATTACTTTTGGATAAACGCCATCACGCAATTGGTTCTTTAATTGGGATCAGTTTCTATTGTTGGATGGAAACGCTTCTACCTCCCTATCTACGCCCTGATATGAATATTCATCATATCGCCACTATTATATTGTCTCTCTCGGCGTATCACTATCAACTCCGTTGGGAACACTGTCGTGTTTTTTTGAATACCGAAGTGAGCACCGTATTTTTAACCATTAAAAATTTGGGGATTCACAAGGTAGGATGGGTACCAGAGCTCATTAATTTTGTACTATTTTTGGGTACCTTTTTATATTTTAGGATATGGTGTATGGGATGGTTTTTGGCGACTCTACCTTTAAACAGTTATCCCTGGTTTATCATGGCGTCTGCTTATACCATCTATGGATTGAATATTTTTTGGCTTTTAAAAATCAAGAACAAGGCCCTGGAACGACTTCAAGATCCACAATTTCTACGCCAGGTGGACAAGGATGATTGAGTGGGTCAAATCCTTCAAGAGGTGGAGTCATGCTCACCCAATAGAATCGATCGAATATTTTTTGAACATGGTGGTAATAGACGACGCGATCCTTCCACATTTTATGATATTCGGAAAGCTTTGGATTATACACCATCGTCATGGACTTGTTCAATAAGACAGATTTTTCTTTCTTATCCACCACCAACATATTTCTATGATTCCATGGAAGAAAAGCAATATGTTTGAATGGTATAAATTGGTTATCTTGACCATAAATCTCTCGATAACAGTTATAAAGTACATCGGGACCCGTAATCGCAAATACCCCGTCATGATATTGACGGTTTCTGATATTTTCAATACACGTTTCAATCGCGAGCTTGAAAAGTTTGTGCTCGGGTACAACAAACAAAACAGCGTTGTAGATTCTGGAAAAAATCTCTAGATTCAGATTATAATCCCAATCCCCACACAATAAAAGTGTATCCTCAGGCGCAACATAGTCCTCCAAAGGCTTGCGACATATAAGTTTATGATCGAAATAACAACCCCCGTATCGATATAAATAACAATACCTAAATAGATCCGCACGATAGGCTCCAGGACGAAGTCTCAAATAGTCTTTAATATATTGTGGAAATTCTTGCTTGAAAAATTCGATACAAGCATTGTTATCAAAAAAAAGATGCTCAAAATCTGGATTCAGGTCCAAAAAACTGTCTATTGTGTTTTTTCCACAAACGCCTTGGGAGATGTATCCTGTCTGAATAATGGTCTTGGGAATACGTAAATGTTGAGAAATTCGTGGGGATATTTTGTTTTTAGTCATAAAGTCTTTTTCAAAACGATTGAAAGGCGAAGCGCCGATTAAAATAATTTCTTCGAAATTACCCCCCGTAATTTTAAGCTTTAGCGACTGTACCCAACCATTTTCAGAATCGATCCGATAGATCTTGATTCGGATCTTGTAGTCTTCCAACCAATAGACCGAGCAAATAAAATCATCGACCGTGGTATCATAGGGATTAATTATAAAATCCATACGATGAAAACGAGACAATCGTGATTTGGAAGGAGGAAAAGATGGATCCGCTTTTGGATGTTTCAAGAGCTGTATCAATTCAAAATCTTCGGTGATAAGTAGATGCTCTCGTGGAGATGTTTTTGTAGCAATATCCATATTTTGTAAAAACTTTTTTTTTTTTAGATTATTTTCGTCATGGATTGAATGTTTGGAATAATAGGAAAAATTTTATTTATTTGATTCATCATTTTACGGCTTAATCCAGAGTTATAAGAAGGTATAAAATAATTAGATTGAGATACATAATAAATATCTGTTAAACAATTATAAATTTCTTGAAATTTATCTTTACTGGAATAATGTAAATTAGAAATACCTTCCTCTGGAAATGTATTTCGGTAAATTTTCAAGTCGGGAATCTCTTGTGAAATTATATCCAACGCATTGTAATCATCTGTCGCAAGATATAGAGACTTTATATTGGTGTCTAGAGATACTTTTTTAAGGGTTTCAATAAACACATGAATATCATTCTTTCTATCTGTATTCCTAAAATGCATGGATATATAGGGTTCTTGTATTAATTCCATGGCGAGTAGCATTCTAACTATATTGTCATTAACCTGAATATTATAATGAGAATCATAATTATAAGGCCCAGCGTAAATGACAATATCATCCGTCATATTTTTATCTTTTGTGCAGGTAATTTCATCAAACAAGTAGTAATATCCTTCCTGAAATCGAACTCCAGAATTAGCCACATCCATTAATGTTTTGTTTTTATAAATTGTATTTAGATCTATATTTTCATATGTATCCTGATATGAAATATTTAAATCTTTTATGGTGAATATATCAGAAAAATTTAGTTGAAAAGCAGGATGTTTTTTCATATCAATGATTAACTTTCGATCTTGTAATTCACATAATTTTATAGCCCAACATAGTGCTGTCAAGTTATGAGCGAGTCCTCCAGTTCCTTTATAGATTAAATACCTTTTCTTATCATTGATATTTGTTAATACCATTCCTATATTATTATAAAGATATTTATTCTTTGATTTTTTGTTTCTCTTGATTATTGAATTTACTTACACAATCAAGAGAAACAAAAAAAATTATTAATTATAAAAATGAATCCGACTCAAATCAAAAAATATCAATCGCTATTAGGAACATTATCTACAGAAGAAACAACCAATTTCGAACACTGGTTGGGTACATCAAGGCATCAAGTCATTTTTTCCTTTCCCTATCTATTTGTAACACTTCTTTGGACGAATCCTGATAAACTTTTGGACGATAAATTCCTCAAAATACTCTTTTGTGCTTACCCCAACAAGGCTTTTATCAATAATATTATTCAATATTTAAAGGGTACAGTAATTGATCTGAGCAAACTCTCCAAGAATGATCTCCTTATGAATCTGATCTTTACCATCAAGGAACCCTGTGTGCTTTCCAATTTTTTTCTACAAGATATTTTTACACCCGAAGCCGTCTTTAAACACATCTATAAGAAAAAATCCTTTATAGATATTTTTTCCACATCGTTTTACTATCTATTAAATTGTGAATTTCCAAACACGGTGGCTCCATCATTTAAAAAAACTCATCCAAAAACAACGTTTAAATTTCCTATGGATATTGATCCACGAGAGTGGTTGAGACCCTGTATTATCGTAGATGTAGCTAATGAATTCCAAGGGATCAAGGATGGTAAAGATTTTATGATCCGAGAAAACTACCTTTTGACAAATATCGATGATATTTTGCAAAAATTATTTGTGAAAAATAACGACCCTCGACTCATGGTACTTTTTATCCATCAGGCCTATCTTCCCGCCGGCACGAACTGTCCGGAAATTATGGATATGATTAATCCTCAAAATCGCTCCGGATTAAAAGGAACACGTAGTAATCCTCTCGATAGGATTGCTCTCTATATTACGGTTCCTTGTAACATTTTCACCTATCCGAATCCAAGAGTTCCAGGGCTTTTTCCTCCAGTACGAGGTGACCGTGGTGAAAAGACCACCATTGTTCGTCCTTATCAGTTTAATCACGATAGAAAAGAACCCAGATACAATAATGGAGAACCCTATTTATTAGGCAGATCCAAAAATCCTCCTTTTTATTCGTTTCAAGATGTAGATTCTGTGGTCTATGATAAATACGGTAGGATGCGCAAGGTTCGTGAAACTAGCCGTGTCGGTCTCCCCTATAATGTCGATCAAAACAAATCTTCAAGAAATATACCACACACGTTTCAAAGTGCAATGGATCATCGTATTCTAACATTAAATCAAGATATAAATCATTATCAAACCTATCGAGACGTAGAAACTACCGACGCGTTTGAGCCGCGAAGCAAGGTTCCTGGACGAGCGTCTCGAACGGATCGTCGCCCCCAAATGATACAGGGCAGCAATCATAATCAAGGGTATGTCATGATGGGGAGTGCGTGCGCCTACGCTTATACTCTAAAAAAAAATGAGATTGATGACTATATGATTGCGTTTTTGTTGTTATGTCACTCCAAAGCCGTCATAGAATGTGGCCCGTCTTTTTTTGGACCGATCAGCCATAAATGGATCCTGTTTAGCAACGATGAATATGATTGGATGAAACCTTCTTTGAAAACCAATCATGTTACTCACGTACGATTTATGAATTTTCTAAACTATATTTCTGGGTCCTCTCCTCCTATTCCCACGACGGTGCCTAATCCCAACGCTTTAAAAATAATCACCGATTTGGGATTATACCCTCTTCCCTCTTTTGACCAACAAGTCTATAACTCCTTGATACGGGGTATTTTATGGATGAACTCGACACCCTCATCGCAGAGTAAATAGATACAGTGTTTGATTTACCTGTCCGAGGATTTCATCTCGAATATTCAACAGATCGGAGATTCCATGAGAAGTCCTGGGGAGTTCTTTATGAATATTCACGAGGAAGGTTAAGAATTGTTGAAGAAAGAGGAGGACTTTGGTTTCATTAAAAGATCGAATGGTGAGGGGTTTTTGCGATAAAACAACGCGTTTTCCGTATTTCCCCATAAACGTTTCAATAAATTGATCGGTCAGATCAAGAATATTATCAAAAAGCTGATCAGACGCCTTGTGACGAGCGTATGATTTAGTCTGCCAGTGGTAGAGTTTGAGCTCGTTTTGAAACTTGAAAAAAGTTCGGACAATATCATCGCCAAAATTTTGTTGTTGTTGTTGCTGTCGCGTGGTCATTTTATTTAAATTTTACAAAATTTAAATTTTTTTTACAGTTTGGACACGTAAAATTGAAATCCCAGATATAACCCGACCAAGATCGCGTAGCTTACAAAAAGTGTGATGAAGAATCGTTTCCAGAGGAATTTGTATTTTTGTGTGGTTTCGTCTTTTAGAAATAATGGGAAAGGTTGAAGCGCGAGGATCAACACCATCAAGTAAACAAGAAATAATACATAGATCCCATAGCTCTTTGCAAAAAGCATGGTCCGGTTACCCGAGGAAGAACACGAATGTACGCTCCTCGAAGGAGACGGAGACGCGTTCTCCAATTGTTTGAATTGCGCGATCAAGTCGTCAATAGGATTGTCCAAATTATCCATTTTGTCTTGACAGTTTAATTTTTTAAATCCTTTTTTAAAAGATTCGATTTCCACCACATCCCAGTGGATCCAGTACTTGACAAAAACCTATTTAAACATTATCATAATCTCAATAAAAATGGAACAATCCACCCTAATCATTATCCAGTGCGCGGTATTCGCAGTCTTGCTGCTAGCCATGTTTTATTATTTTAATCGCAAGATGATGTATCAGCTTTCCGCCATTGAATCTCTTCAGAATCAGATTCTTATGCAACAAAAGACAATTGAAGTCCATGAAAGACTTTTCCGACAGATTCTGGGGTCTTCTTCCTCTTCTTTTTTTCCTGAACAGCACGCCGCCTATACCTCGTCTCCTCCCATGGCGCCGCCGCCACCAAGACATCAAGCGTGTCCCATTACCCCTCCGGCACAGACATCCTCGCAAGCACCCCCATCTACTCCTCAGAATCCTCTATTCCAGATGGCGCCTATGATGAGTGGGTTGCTTGGTGTGTTGGGATCCATGGGCAACGTCGCAGGAGGATTTGACGAACCTGAAGATTCAGCTCCTCCGTCTCCGATCGATACGAGTGATATTGACGAAGAACTAAAAAAAGAGCTCGATGAATTAAACCACAGCGCGAGTGTTGTGAAAGAAATCAAAGAAGGAAGAATCGACACGAGTGAAAACGTCTCCACGCAGGCGATTAGCAACAAGCCGATCGCGGTAGAAGAGGTCAGCGATGCTTAATTACCAGATTAGCTGCATATTTATTGATTTCATAATAATTCCTATTTACAAAAATAGGAATCTTTTAAAATTAAAAATAAGTTAATCGATAGTTCATAAAAAGAATGGTTTGCGTAATGGGATTTTGCCACGCCGGTTGAGTAATGGTGATACTTCCAAAGGTTCCATTGGCGTTTAATAAAACATTGGCCGTCGTCGTACAAGCAAAATCAATATTCAGCTGAATACCGGTCGTGGTTTGGGTCATGGTACCTGTGCCCAAGAGATTGAGATTTTTATAGCAGAGTACGCAAGTATAATTACATCCACTGCCCTGAGACAAACTCAAGGTCCAGTTATTACAAGGACGTATATAGATTGAATTTTCGGATAAATAATAGGTCGAATACAACATTTTCTTATCTATAGTCATGAAAAAAAATTTTTTTTTCGAAAATTTTTTACAAAAAAAAAAATTATTTATCGAGCTCTGCGACAACACGCACCTCTCATCATACCAACGCTACCTTGACTATTCATGGATAGTTTCTGCATAGTGGAAAACGCTTTTTTTTCCATCTCGACCATCTCTTCGGAGGAGATTTTAAAATTTTCAATTAAATTCTTACCAAGTTCGGAATAAAGACCCATTATCTATATTCCATCAATATAAATTTTTTTTTGTTGCGAAAAATGAATTTTTAATAAATTCACAACCTCCACAATCATCCTCATCTCTTTAGCCCACAAAGCTAGCCAGTTCCATTATTAAATAAGGAGATAGAGGTAAAAGATTTGTATACACAATTTCCATTTTTTGAATGGACTTGCGTTTGTTTCTATTCAAACATTCAGCAATCCAAAACCTCTCCGGACCAAACCTCAACTGATTTCTACCCAAATAATACAGAAAACAGGCTTTTTCAAGATTTTCAAAAAAACGACGATAGATCGAATCTTTGGAACACTCCATGGCAATACTCATGGCGCTTTCATTATTATAATTTTTCATAAACGGATCGGCGCCCTTGTGAAGCAAAAAATCAATAAAGGTAATTGGACAAGAATGAAGAACAGCATACGAAATCGGCGTATTTCCACACCATCCCAGACGCGAATTGATAATCTGGGGATTTTTTTCCATCATCAATCGCGTCACTTTTAATTTTTTTTCCATAATGAGGGTAGACCATATAAACTGATGATACTCTGAAATACGATTTAACTTACACCCCATTTCTATACAAAAGGTGATCCAAGAGGGAGAATAACCAAATAAATCGGTAATCCAACACAAAAAATCTTGCCCATGAAAATTTTCCAAGTGTGGATTCGCACCTTTTTCTATCAATAAACGAATCATGTCTCGATTTTTGGACTGCGCGGCGATCCACAAGGGTTGTATATTGTGGCGTAGAGTCTGTTGATTCTCCTCCTTGTCCAACAAAATTGTTACGGCGTCCAAATCTCCACAATGAATAGCGTTCAATAAATTCATTATTATGTTTATCAATAATGAATACCTGTCGACATCATTTTTTTTCACAAAAGGTATAATGCCCTAGGGCTATTAGCTCAAAAAAACAAGACACTGACTGCGACAGGACACTCCAAAATATTTCCATAAAAAGAAGAAAAAATGTCGGTCTTTGTTTGATCATACTTGTACATGAAATTTTTACCAAAAATATTTCGTTTACGATCCGAAAAAGAGATTTGTTTTTCCAATTTATCGTATTCTGTTCTAAAATCAGCTAGATTCATGACTGGTAAGATGACGATCCCTTCCCACTCTTTTCTTTTTCCCGTCAAGTCAATCTCAAAACAATCGGGGAAATAGTTGCCCAATACAGATTGGCTATCCATAAGTTGACAAAGCGGTTCAGGAACCAGTTCGGAACTGCTCTGAGGCAGAACCATCATGAGCTGTAAAAAAGGAGACACGGGTTCATTCAATTTGAAACGTATCGGTGTATATTTTTCCACAATAAAATCATGGAAATCAGTCAAAAAAGGTCCGTAAAAATGAGGATAAAACCATGTCCAGTCTGGAATTCCCTTTTTATAATAGTTGAGTACCCACACCATCCCGTTCAAATAGTCTTCGAGGATAGTATCTATACTCATATTTTCATTAAATTTAACGTCGTAATAGTCTTTCTTATAACCTTCCAAGTCAATCACATGACTTTGATCCACAAGTTTCATGTTTTTAATAACGAGTGGGTCGGGAAAAAACGACTGCTGGGTATTGTATTTTTTTTCCAACATTTCCTTTTCTCGTTTTCCAAAGGCCTCGAAAAATTTAGCAATCGCGAGTTTACAAAACACGACCGTATTATTGGCCATGATTTCACAGGTTAAATGCCCATAAACTTTACAAATGTCACGATAGATTTCCAAAATGTTATCAATCGCTCCATCCACAATTGTAATCGTAGGAATCGTGGGCAGGAAATCATTACCCACCAGAAAAGACAAGAGAATAAAATCATTGACCGCCGAAGATTTGATAAACACAGGTTCGTCTTCTTGTAGATAGTCCCTCTCCCATTTCATGATTCCCAATAGTTCTTCCCGAAACGTTTTTATATTAACGTATTCAATGAATCCTTGTTCGGGTTCACGCGCAATCATTACCTTATCAAAAGGTAGCAGTATTCCCAGCATCATGAGATCCGCGTCCAAACCGTAGATACAAATGGTTTCCGAAAGATTGGCGTATTTTTTGAGATAGTGCATAATCTTGTGCTCCCCTTCTCCGGGAACTTTTTCATTTGAAAAAATAATATCAAGCTCTTGCCACTCTGGATTAAGAGTTAGCATTGTGCGAATATACCAGTCCACGTATTTGGTCAGGTGATCCATAATCTTGGTCCCAGGGGTAAACGCGTTTGGATTAAATAACGATTCTTTCAATGTAGCCCCTGTTTTAAAACGACGCTGTCTCTGTTGATTCATTTTACCAAGACCGGCTACACCATCCACACATAACACTAGTTTTTTTTTAGGACCGATGGAATTTCTTAGATATTCAATCTTTTCACAGACTTCTCGGAAAAGCGTCAGATTGGTTTTGGGAAGCAACTGGATCTTGGAGTGATATAATAGATGCGCGGATACATTACCATATTTATAGAGACGTTGGGCGCAAAGATGAAAAAGGCCATTAAGATCAATCGCAAGAGTGTCAATGTGATCGGGCTTTTTCTCTACGCAGGATGAAAAATTGTTCTTGTACCACAGATAAAAGTGTTTAACTCCCATTATTATTT
>Ga0209356_1000772_pt1 | contig 12700 bp, 11 predicted proteins | sample LauGreFaBDMM15SN_2_FD_188213 | JGI IMG/M metagenome (GOLD analysis project Ga0209356, IMG submission 188213) | Freshwater lake microbial communities from Lake Michigan, USA - Fa13.BD.MM15.SN (SPAdes) (version 2) | ecosystem: Environmental > Aquatic > Freshwater > Lake | place: Lake Michigan, USA...
AAGGCCCGTGAGTGACTGGAGATCCCACGGCCAGAGCATCGGTGTAGCGCGCTCCGAGTCGATTTGCCCAACCAGGTTCTGCATTTGCTTCGTGAATCACGATAGGAACCTTGAGTGATCTCGCTGCTAAATACGCGGGAGCACATACATAACCCCCGAAGCCAATAAGAAGATCTGCACCTCTAAGAATATTTTTAGACTCACTCATCGAACGGCGAAGTGAGGCTGGAACTTTCAGTAGATTCAGTGATAGTGACCGTGGAACACGAACGCGAGTAATCAATTCAAGATCAAAGCCAGCTTCTGGAACTAATTTTGTCTCCAAGCCAGAAGATGTCCCGAGGAAGACGATCTGATCTGCAGGATGGCTCTGCTTCCACAACCGCGCAACAGCAAGTGCGGGCTGAATATGACCCGCGGTTCCTCCACCGGCAAAAACTATCTTTCGAGATCTCATTTATCGATACAACCTTTGTGCGACAAACTGTTTCACTTCTAACTTAATCTCGGGGTCTCGAAGTGCAGCCGATGCAATAAACGCGATGCCGAGATAGGTAGCAATCAGCGCCGAACCACCATACGAGAGCAGCGGCAGAGTTACGCCTACAACTGGAAGAAGGCTTACAGCAGATCCAATATTGAGAATGGTTTGAATTGCAATCCATGATGCGATTCCTGCACATGCAAAGCGTGTGAATGAATCAGATGATCGCATTGCGATTCGCAGAGAGCAGTAGATGAGCGTTCCGAGAAGTGCCAAAATGAAGAGCGTTCCAAGTAAGCCGAGCTCTTCGCCGATGACGGCAAAGATAAAGTCGGTATGTGCTTCAGGGAGATTGCCCCACTTCTGTCTACTTCCTCCCAGTCCGACACCAAAAATTCCACCACTTGCCAGTCCTAAAAGGCTATGGGCAGGTTGCCATCCCTCATTTTTATATTGTGCGGGATCAAAGGGATTAAGAAAGACGCTCCATCGCGCTGCACGATATTGAGTCGTTGCAATAAAGAAACCGATTCCAACCGCCGCAGTCGCGGTGAGAGTTCCAACTAGGCGCAATGGAATTCCTGAGACAAAGAGCAAGCCGCCAAGTATTGCCATAAGAACAGATGCTGTACCAAGATCGCGGCCCCACATGACAAGTGCGCTAGCGATAATAAAACCTGGTGCGATAAGAGCTAAAACATTGACTCTCATAAATCCTGCATTAAGTCGCGATGCCAACATGTGTGAGGCCCACAGGATGAGTAGAAACTTAGCCAGCTCACTTGGTTGAACATCGACTACTTTGAGTGAAATCCAGTTCTGATTTCCATTGACAGACTTTCCGATACCAGGGATTCGCACAATAAGAAGGAGCACTATTGAGATGATCAACCCAAATTTGGCGAGTTGCTTCCATCGTTCCAGGGAGAGGCGCGAGAGGACAATTGCCATCGGAATACAGAAGACTAAGAAGATAAGTTGGCGAATAAAAATTGCTATCGATGAACCCTTGGTATCGAGTGAATAGATAGAGGATGCAGAGAAAACCATGACAAGACCGATAATTGAAAGTAGCCCTGCTGAGATTACTAACCCGTAAAAGGCGGCAGCAGGATTATGTAACTTGCTCTTGGCCGGTGCCTTACTCATCCCAAAGCCTTCCGTACTGCATCAGCAAATCGATCGCCACGATCGGCATAGGAAACAAATTGATCCATCGAGGCACATGAAGGTGCGAGAAGAACTGTATCTCCTGTGACTGCGCACGACTGTGCAGCAGCGACGATCGCCTCCATAAATGAGTTAGAGGCTCCCCCGCGCTGATAATCAGAAGGCGGGTCAATCTCAATCACCTTCACATGCGCGGCATGCTCTGCCAGTGCTCTTGCAAAGAGTGCGCGATCTGTTCCGATAAGTACTGCAGCTTTGATTCGTGGATGTGCTCGCGCAACGAGGGTGCTTACATCGGCACCTTTTGCTAAGCCACCAGCGATCCAAATGACAGAGAGAGCCGAAAGAATTGAGGCGGTGGCTGCATGAGGATTTGTTGCTTTCGAATCATCTATCCACGTGATGCCATTGTCCTCGGCGACGACTTCAATACGATGGCGACCAAGTGTGAACTCAGATAGCGCTTTTCCGATGGCTTCGTGCGAGACACCAACGGTACGAGCCAATCCAGCTGCGGCCAAAGCATTAGATACGTTATGCGGAACTGTCGGCTTCACATCAGCTATTTCTGCAATCATCGACGCTTCTTGCGGATCTGAGACAAATGCGCGATCTACCAGGAGCTCTTCTACGACGCCAATTTCTCCAGGGCCAGGGGTATCGAGAGAGTAAAAGACTTTTCTGCCATTCCAATGAGTTGTGCGAGTTACTACTTCTTTATCATCGCCATTAAGAATTGCTGTCATTGAGCGGTCAAGGATTGAGAGCTTTGCTTGCGCGTAACTTTCAAAGCTTCCATGCCAATCTGTGTGATCATCTGCAATATTAAGAATTGCCGAAGCTACAAACTCGGCGCGCTGCAGCCAATGAAGCTGAAAACTTGAGAGTTCAAGTACGAGTACCTCATAGGACTCAGCGCTATCTACGCACTCAATAACAGTCTTGCCTACATTGCCGCATGCCACTGCATGAACACCTCCTGCGCGAAGTGCTGCTGCTGTCATTTCAACTGTAGTCGTCTTTCCATTTGTGCCAGTAAGAGCCAACCATTTCTGTCCTGGAGATCGCTCTTCCTTGATTGCCCAGGCAAGATCTATCTCATTGAGCAATGTGACCTGAGTAGCTTGAGCTTTTTGAATAAGTGGATGGGACTCTTTCCAGCCAGGGGAGATGAGAACGAAATCAAAATCAGAGACGTTTACTGCCGATGGTTTAAGAATCGAGAATTCAATATCTGTTGTGAGTGTGTCATCAACAATCGTGACTTGTGTATCCCGGGCAATCAGTGCACGGGCAGAGGCGAGGCCGGTGACACCAGCACCCAACACAAGGACCTTCTTATCTTTTAAATCTCCGGAGAAGCTCATCGATAATTATTCGCAGCGCCTTTAGCCTGCGATCCAATCTGCGTAGAAGAGACCTAGTCCACCCGCAACACAGAGACCGCCAATGATCCAGAAACGAATGACGATCGTTACCTCGCCCCATCCCATGAGCTCAAAGTGATGTTGAAGCGGAGCCATCTTAAACACTCGTTTTCCGCCAGACATTTTGAAGTAAAGAGTTTGGATTATCACTGACATTGTGATGATGACGAATAATCCACCGAGAGGAATCAAGAGCAGTTCAATGCGCAGCATGGTGGCAATTCCTGCAAGCGCGCCGCCCAGGGCAAGTGAACCTGTATCGCCCATAAATATCTTTGCAGGCGAAGCATTCCACCACAAAAATCCAGTACACGCACCAGCGAAAGCAGCAGCTAATACTGCGATATCGAGAGGGTCGCGCACTTGGTAACAATTGATACCCGGTGTAACCGCACAGCTCTGTCCAAACTCCCACACACCGATCAAAATGAATGAGATGAATGTAAGAACTGAAGCACCTGATGCAAGTCCGTCGAGACCATCTGTGAGGTTAACGCCATTACTAGTTGCGGTAACCATGAGGGCAACCCACACAACTACCAATATCGCACCAAGAGTAATTGAGGTATCTCTCACGGTGGAAAGTTGAGATGAAATAGGTGTTAATCCATCTGAATCAGCAAACTTGGTTCCGAAGTATGCAAAAACTGAAGCTACGAGAACCTGGCCAATTAATTTTTGACGCGAGGTCAGTCCCTGTGACTGTTTTCTTGAGACCTTAAGCCAGTCATCTAAAAATCCTACAAATCCAAGTGCGACTACAAGTCCGATCACCAACCCCGCCGAAGCTGTGATGGCTGTTCCGCTAAGGAGATGCGCAACGAGATAGGAAACGATAGCGGCGACAATAATGATGATGCCACCCATGGTGGGTGTTCCACGCTTAGTGTGGTGAGATGACGGTCCATCATCACGAATGATCTGGCCATATCCCTTCTTTGCCAATGCGCGAATTAAAAGTGGCGTACCGAAAAGTGAGATCAGCAGTGCAAAGCCACCGGCTGCAAGGATTGTCTTCACTCTTCTTCTCCCCCTGCTGTTATCTTTCTCTTAACAACTTCTTCAATCTCGTCTGCAAGAATTTCAAATCTCTCTGATCGTGACGCTTTTACTAAAATCACATCTCCCGGCTCAATCTGCTCTGCAATAGCTCGAGCGCCACTGCGATCACAGAGATGAAGATTGGTCTGACCTTCAACAGTCTGCGCTGGTTGATACTCCGGTGCATCTACACAGACAAGATGATCAATTCCCATCTGATAGGCAAGGGTGCCAACTTGCTGATGGGCTGTGGCTGAAGACTCGCCGAGTTCTGCCATTTTTCCCAGAAAGGCCCATGCGCGCCCGCCTCGTTCTTGTGCAAAGAGAATCAGAGTGCGCAGGGCTGCCTCCACGGCATCTGGGCTCGCGTTATATGAATCATTGATCAGAAGCACCTCGGAGAATTCGTGAATCTCCATACGCCACTTGCTCTCGATGAGTGCAGTGGAGAGTGCTGTTGCTATCGAATCTATTGAGAAGCCGAGTGCGCTACCTACCGCTGCGCAGGCAAGTGCATTTGAAATTTGATGTTCTCCCACAATGCGAAGACCTACTGCAGCTCGACCAGCAGGGGTAACGAGATCAAAGTGCGGGCGACCTTCGCGCATTTCAATTTCTGTCGCTCGGACATCATCTGAGTGATCAGTTCCAAAGGCAATGGTGCGACCATTATGCAAACTCTTCATAGCCTTCGTGTATGGATCGTACTGTCCAAGAATTGCAATCCCAGAGCTCGAAAGTGACGAGATCAACTCTGACTTTGTCTTTGCAATCGCTTCAATTGAGCCAAATTCACCGACATGAGCCATCCCCACTCGAAGAACAACGGCAATATCTGGTTGAACAATCGATGCCAGATGTGCAATGTCTCCAGAGTGGCGTGCTCCCATTTCGATCACTACGTATTTAGTGGCTGACGAGCAAGCCAAAAGCGTCAGTGGAACACCTAATTCATTGTTGTAATTTCCAGAAGGGGCAACAGTTTCGCCGTGTTGGGAGAGCATGTGGCGGAGAAGATCTTTTGTCGTTGTTTTTCCTTGTGAACCGGTAATTCCAATAACCATAAGATCTTTTAACTCAGATCGTGCAAAGCGAGCTAATATAGTGAGGGCTTCGGTGACATCATTAACGAGAATATGTCGTTGAGCTACGGGGCGAGTAGTGATTGCAAGAACTGCTCCGTGAGAAAAGGCATCATCGACAAAATCGTGTCCATCAACTTTTTCACCTTGAATTGCTAAGAAAATTCCGCCTTGCTCAACCTCGGAAGATTTCAAGGATGGGCCAGCTGTTACGAGAATATCCTCACCTGATAGTGAGCCACCCATCACCTGGGCAATCTGTGAAGCCTTCATAGAGTTCATCGCGGCCCCTCAAGAATTTTTGCGAGCACAAGACGATCATCAAAATCTATTTTCTGACCTTTGATCTCTTGCCCATTTTCGTGCCCTTTGCCAAGTACGAGAAGAGTGTCACCAGGCTGGCAGAGTGAGACGGCATAAGCCATCGCCTCGTAGCGATCGATGATTACTCGAGAAGGCTCACCAATAGGGAGATGCTTACTCATATCTTCCAGAATTTTTCTAGGATCTTCACTCCGTGGGTTATCGCTAGTAAAGATAGCGATTCCAGATTCTTCAATCAGGGCGCTCCCCATCAGCGGTCGCTTAGAAGCATCGCGGTCTCCCCCGCACCCAAGAACTGCGACTACCTTTCCAGATGTGAACTCTCTTGCTGTTGCAATCACATTTCGTACCGCATCTGGAGTGTGGGCGTAATCAACGAGCGCTGTGAAATCTTGGCCGCAATCAACTGACTCCATTCGCCCAGGTGCACCCTTGAGGCGTGGAATAAGCGCAGCGCAATCGAGTGGATCAATACCGCACTCTATGGCGATCGCAAGGACCAAGAGAATGTTATCTAGATTGAAATACCCACGTAGAGGTGTTGAACTTTCGATAAGAATTCCACCCGCGCCACGAGCGGTAAATGCAGTTCCAGTAGCGGTGGGTGTGATCGACGTGAAATGCCAGCTCGCTTTGGAATTATTGCGCGACAAGGACGTCGCAGGAATGCCACACTCGTTGAAAAGGCGTAATCCAAAATCACTATCGATATTGATAAATGCTTGATCGGCATATTCCAAGGTGAAGAGGCCTGCCTTGGCTTTGAAATAGCTCTCCATATCGTGATGAAAATCAAGATGATCTTGTGAAAGATTTGTAAATCCAACCATTGCAAAGTGTGAGCCCACCATGCGCTGCATCACCATCGCGTGGCTTGAAACTTCCATCACAAGGTGTCGTAGGTGTCGCTCACTCATTGTTGCAGCCAGAGCTTGTAGCGCATCTGCCTCAGGTGTTGTTCGCGCACTCGCGACGCTATCTCGACCTATACGAGTCTCGACGGTACCAATGAGTCCACTCTCTCGACCTGCGTCTTGGAAGAGTTGATAGAGCAAAGTACTCACAGTTGTTTTTCCGTTGGTTCCGGTAATTCCAATACTGACCATTTCCTGCATTGGTTTGGCGTAGAGAGTTGCACTAATGAGTGCACCCGCGGTGCGAGCGTGAGGAACAACGATCACCGGAAGTCCGTTAGCAATCGTGGAGCCTTCGGAATCCGTAACAATTGCTCGAGCGCCTCGAGAGATAGCGCTGGAAGCAAAGTGAGCTCCGTGAGTTTTCTCTCCCGGATAGGCAAGGAAGAGATCTCCTTCAACTACATCGCTATCACTTGAGGTTGCACCGGAAAATGTCATAGAGGGATCAAGATCAATCTTTATACCAATAAGGCGAGAAATATCTTCAACTGAAATAGCGTGATCAAGGAGTGGGCGCATGGCTTATCCCCTCGAACTCGCTTGAGAAATCTTTATCGTCTCAGCCTTTTTCTCCTGGCGAGCCTTTTTATCTAGTTCAGTCTTGTTAAGAGCTACTGGCAAAACCGTTGTTCCTGTTGGTGCGATGTGTCGACTCTGCAAAACAAAGGTCATTACCTTTTTGAATACTGGTCCGCCAAGTGATCCACCGTAGTACGCACCTTTAGGATCTTGAATTGTTACGTTGATGACGAATGCAGGTGCATCAGCAGGTGCAAAGCCAATAAAGGAGGCTGTATATCCGCTATAGCATCCGCAATTATCGTTATACCGTGTTGCAGTTCCAGTCTTACCCGCAACTCGATATCCAGGAATCGCCGCGCTCGGTGCAGTTCCGTGAGATGAGACCACGCTCTCCATCATGATGCGCATCTTTGCCGCAGTTGCTGCACTGACGACTTGAACGCCTTTTTCATTCTTGAATTGAGTGAAGTTACCAGAGACATCACTTGTTCCAGCAATTACTGTTGGGGAGACTCGAACGCCGTTATTTGCAAGAGTTGCAAAGATACTTGTTGCTTGCATTGCATTGAGTGAATATCCCTGTCCGAATGCAACTGTTGGAGCTGTCGTTCCAGACCAATCCTTTACCGCTAACAATCGACCAACGTTCTCACCTGGAAGGCCTGCACCGGTCTTTGATCCAATTCCAAATTTAGTGAGGTATGAGTGGAGAGTGTCATTACTCATGGTCTCGGCAATTTTGATTGTTCCAGTATTACTCGATTCTGCCAGGATTCCAGCGGTAGTTAATTTCTTAAGTGGGTGGCGCTCGTGATTTTTAAAGTCTTCACCACCACGGCGAATCTTGTAAGGGACATCAAAGACGGTCTCTGGAGAAATTTTCCCTTCATCTAACGCTGCAGCCAGTGTCATCACCTTTCCTGTTGATCCAGGTTCATAGACATCTTGGACTGAAGGATTACGCATCAATTCTAAAGATACGTTCTTTGTATTATTTGGATTAAAGGTTGGCGCGGTTGCATGAGCCAGGACCGCTCCTGTTCTTGGATCCATGACAATCACAGTGCCGCTACTTGCGCGTGCGCTTTTTACAGCTTCAGCAATCGCCTTTGAGGCAACCCACTGGATGTCGCGATCAATGGTGAGTCTCACTGTTGTTCCGGCTTGAGCAGCCACGATCTCTGATTGTGATCCAGGAATTTCAGCCCCGCGTCCTGTTGCATAGGAATACGTGCCAGGAGTACCGGTAATCGATGAGTTCATACTCAACTCAACACCAGAAGCGCCCAAACCGTCTTTGCGCACGAACCCTACGAGTGAGGAGACTAGATTTCCTGAAGGATATTCACGAATATAATTACGTTCAGGGAAAAATCCAGCAATTCTCTTGTCGTAATCATTATTGCTCAGCGTTGAATTGTATTTATCAATCGCTAGGGAAAGTCGATTCCATGTACTTGGCTCAGCACTCTCAAGGACCATGGAGTAGCGCTTGACCCCTGTGATCGCCGTGATTACCTCTTCTACAGTAAGACCAAGAATAGGAGCGGCAAAGGCTGCCACTCGAGCATGATCTTCAATCATCTTTTGATCCACAACAATATTTATTGCCGAGACGCTTCGAGCAAATGCCACACCATTGATATCGGTGATATCTCCTCGAGGAGCTGCAATCACCCGGGTTTTCTCCATCTCGTTTGCCGCCTTGAGAGTGTATTCAGCAGCTTGAATTCCCTGAATCTGTACAAGCCGTGCCGCAAAGAGAGTAAAAATGACTAACAAAATAATAAAGAGAGTGCGGATGCGCTTCATCGAGAGTTCAAAATTACCCACGTGTAATCCCACTCTCATCAATGACTACAGGCATCTCTTGGGTGAGATTAAGAAATGTTGGATCCTCAGATGGGCTCATACCTAGTGCTGCTGCTTGATTAGCCAACGCTTGTGGTGACGAGTACATCTCCATTTTACGGGAGATCGCCTCACGTTGATCTGCAATCATCTTTGATTCCAACTTCAACTCTGAAAGAACAAATGCATCTTGTGCCAGCAAGGTATTTACCCCAAGGAGAGCCAGGAATCCAACGACCGCTACAAAGGTTAAGAACTTAGCGAAGTACTTATGTGTGGCTTGGGCACCTTCAGTTGCCTGAGGAACAATCTTGAGTAACGCTTGTGAAGACTGAGTAAGAACACGTTCGCGGGTCTGCTGAGCGAGTGCGGCGATAGACATTATGCGGCCACCCTCTCTATTGCACGAAGGCGAACTGACGTTGAACGCGAGTTTTCATCTTGCTCGGCTTGGCTAGCTTTCTCGCTAGCTTTAATCACGAGTGAAAACTTTGCAGCGTATTCTGGAAGCTCGATAGGTAAGTTGCGAGGACTCTTTGAGGTCGATGCCTCTACAAAGAATTCCTTAACGATTTTGTCTTCCAGCGATTGGAAAGACATCACAACAACTCGGCCACCAACTTCTACCAAATTCAAGGCTTGAGGAATTGCGCGGGTGATTGCACCAAGTTCGTCATTGACTGCAATGCGTAGAGCCTGGAATGTGCGCTTTGCAGGATTGCCACCTGTTCGGCGGGTTGCAGCAGGAATACTTTCCTTGACCAATGTCGCCAATTGCATCGTTGAGTTAAGAGGCGCAAGAGCTCGCGCTTTGACGATGTTTTCGACGATACGTGTAGCAAATTTCTCTTCACCAAATGTGCGCAGAATCTTTACCAGGGCACCAGGCTCGTAGTGATTCACAATCTCATAAGCAGTAATTACCTGAGTGCTATCCATACGCATATCTAGTGGCGCATCATGAGAGTAAGAAAAACCTCTGTCAGTTTCATCTAACTGCATAGATGAAACTCCGAGATCAAAGAGGACCCCTGAAAGCTGTGAGTATCCATGTGAAGTGACTACATCCGTGATGCTGTCAAAGACTGCATGTGAAGTGATTAACCTGTCACCAAAGACTGAAAGTCGTTGACGTGCTTGAAGTAGCGCACTTGGATCGCGATCAATTCCAATAACAATCAATTCTGGGAAACGAGCAAGAAGAGCCTCAGTGTGTCCACCTAATCCGAGTGTTGCATCAACAACAACTGGAGTGCGAGAAGTTTCTATCGATGGAGCAAGGAGATCAATGCAACGATCTCGCATTACTGATATGTGCTTCATCTTCTCCCCCATTCCTTAACCGCTACTCCGCTTATCTATATTTCGCTCTCTCAACTCTGGTCACCGCCGGCCGACGGATCTCACGAAAGCGACGCCGGGGAAGGGGCGCCGCTGTCGGCCTTAAAACCTAGGCATTGGGTCGACGGTGGCCACAATCGAGAGAGCGCTATGTAGTTGTTGTATTTCTATTCAGTTATATTCAGTTGTATTCAGTTCTGTACTACTTAGAAGAGTCCTGGAAATACCTCTTCTGAAACATCAGCAAAACCTTCTTCACGGTCTGCCAAATATTTATTCCATGCCTGTGCATCCCAAATTTCTACGCGAGTATTTGCACCGATAACAACGCACTCTTTTTCAAGTCCTGCATATGTGCGAAGACCTTGTGGAATCGTGACGCGACCTTGACGATCAGGAATTTCATCGTGTGCGCCGGCGAACATCACGCGCTGATAATCACGAGCTGCTTTTGCAGTGACTGGCGCTTGTCGTAGCGTCTGTGTAAGAGTTTCAAATTCAGTAGATGGAAATACGTAGAGGCAACGTTCTTGACCTTTTGTAATAACAAGACCTGCAGATAATTCTTCGCGAAATTTCGCAGGAAGAATCAGGCGACCTTTTTCATCAAGGCGGGGTTCGTGAGTGCCAAGAAACATCTCTTGCCCCTTCCCCAAGGTTGAATCCGATTGAGCGTGTATCCCTGCTCAATCCCCCACTTTACTCCACTTTCCTCCTTTTTCAACCACCTTTCCCCACGATCCACCCTTTTTCGCCCCACCTCTCCCCTCCGTGAGACAAGAAAAAAGCCCGCCTTGTGGGCGGGCTGGTGAGGCTTGCTGGCTGGGCTTATTCGAAGTTTCGTTGATCCCAACGGTCCTGAAGGCGATCCCCGAGCTTCTTGCGAGCGCGTGGAGCCTTCTCAGAGCCCTGTGCCGAGGCTGGCACGAGTGCGCCAGGGGCTGTGACTGCGCGATAGACAAGGACTGATCCGGTCAAGGCGATAAGAAAGCCGCCGAGGCCAATAATCGTGATTTGAGCGATGAGGCCACCGAAGAGCGTTGCAAGGCCGGCAATGACAAGGGCTACCCCTAGGCCAAGCCGATTCCGTGAAACCCCAGAACCACCCGACATCGCGCTGACAAGACGTGGGTCATCAACGGCGAGGGCTTCTTCCATCTGCGCCAATAAGCGTCTTTCGTGCTCGGAAAGTGTCATATAGATACTCTAGAACAACTTTTTCGATAGGGCTACTTCTACCTGATTGTTATTCATCACTCTCATCAATCAGACGCCCCGGCCGCACGCTATTGCCCCCAAAGCGCGCCTTGGCAGCATCGATCCCCCCTTGGAGTTCACGCCAACTCGATTCACGGGCACCTAAGACGAGCTGCTCGTGGGTATCGGTGTGGAGGTTCTCCAGACTCACACCCACCAGTCGAATCCGAGCGCGCTCAATCGAAAGCGCTTCATAGAGAGCCTTAGCTACTTCGTAGATCTCATGGGTTGTATCGATAGGTAGCGGCAGAGTCTTTGATCTATTGACCGTCGTGAAATCTGCAAATCGAACTTTGAGAGTGATCGTCTTAGCAAAGAGGGAACGTTCACGCATACGAGAGGAAGCTCGTTCGCACATTCGCAAAATCTCTTTCGCAACTACTTCCGGGTCATCTATATCTCGATCAAATGTTTCGGCAGCGCTAATGCTCTTATCGGGTTCTTCCGGAATCACATCACGATCATCTCTGCCCCATGCAAGTTCATAAAGTGACTCACCTGCTGCTTGACCGAGTGCGCGAATCAACGTTTGTTGTGGCGTCTGCGCAATATCTCCTACGGTGTGAAGTCCAAGGCGCTCAAGAGCCTCATTAGTCTTTGGCCCGACTCCCCATAGCGCGGAGACTGGTAGCGGATGTAAAAATGTGAGTACGCGATCTGTAGGAATTTCTAAGATCCCATTTGGCTTACATCGCTGCGATGCCAGCTTTGCAATGAACTTAGAGGATGCGATTCCGACAGAGCATGTGATTCCTTCTTGCGCTTCTACCTTTGCGCGAATTGCCGTGGCGATCGCTCGACCATCTCCTAAAAGTCGTCTGGCTTTTGTCACATCAAGGAATGCTTCATCGAGTGAGATGGGTTCGACAAGAGGTGTGAAGGAGTGAAAGATCTCCATGATGTGTTCTGAGACTTCGCTATAGCGCTTATGGTCGGGGGGAATAAAGATCGCGTGAGGTGCAAGTCTTTGCGCGCGACCTACCGGCATTGCAGCTTTAATTCCAAATTTACGCGCTTCGTAATTTGCTGATGTCACAACACCGCGCACTCCTGCGCCGATGACGACGGCTTTACCTTTGAGTTCGGGATGATCGCGCTCTGTGACTGATGCAAAGAATGCATCCATATCCACATGCAGGATTGTGGATTCGTGCTCGCCACTCATATAGCTACCTTACTGTTCTGCCATTTCTCATAGGCGTTACGTAGATCCCACGCCCCTGTGGCGCGGATAGAGATGCCGCGTTCTCCTGTACGCCGGGTAACTCCACGCACAAGAATCAG
>Ga0209356_1000779_pt1 | contig 12640 bp, 8 predicted proteins | sample LauGreFaBDMM15SN_2_FD_188213 | JGI IMG/M metagenome (GOLD analysis project Ga0209356, IMG submission 188213) | Freshwater lake microbial communities from Lake Michigan, USA - Fa13.BD.MM15.SN (SPAdes) (version 2) | ecosystem: Environmental > Aquatic > Freshwater > Lake | place: Lake Michigan, USA...
GCAAGGGTACTCCCCTGACCAAGCGTATGAGGAACTGTTTAAAAATGTCGCTGATAAAGAGACCCTCACTGCGGCTAGAGAATACGCAGATAGCTTAAAGCCTGTTGTTGCGCCGGAAGTCCAAGCAGAGATTGACCGTCGTCAAGCCAAGATAGATGAGCTAAGAAGTAACGACGCTGCTGATACACGCATAAAAAAAGCTGAGGACGGCCTTAATGTGTACAAGGCGAGCGTAGGCATTGAGGGGCCAGTGTTAAGCGCTAAGGCTAAGTTAACCCCTGCACAAGAACAAGAAGCTAAAGACACTGCTTTAAAGGACAGGGCTGAAGAAAAAACACGCCAAGCAGATTTGAAAGAATCGCTTGCTAGGTCAGAGCCTAGGTATGAGCAAAAGAATATTCCTGAGAATGCTGAAGAGCTCTATAACGATACGCGAGAAACCGTTAATGAAAAAATAAATGCAGGCAATGAAAAGCGCGCAGAGTTAGCCAAACAACATGATGAACTTACTCAGCAATTAAAAGCAATTGAAGCTGAGCGTGAAGCATTGGATGCTAAGAGTGACGAAGCAAACAAGGAATTTACAACTGCAAAAGATGCCGCTACTAGAGAAGAAGCAAAAGCACGGGAAGATGAGCTATTAAGCCAAGCTGACACGTTAGCTAAACAAGAAACTGCCATCAATGAAAAATTAAAAAACGCTGCGCAATCTTTGCAAGACCATGGTGTTGCGCAAAATTCTATGCCTGAATGGTACAAGTTAACCAGCGATGAAAAAGACTTGTACTTCAGCTACATCAAGCGCAACACTCTTGAAGAGCATGATAAAGCAGCGCAAGCGTTGCGCGAATACAGGAAGCAAAAGGGCTCTCGTGAAGGCGGCTATGGACAGAAAAAAATGTCTGCTACAGAGCAGCGAATAGTCCTTGCCTACGAAGATAACCGTGAGCATTACAGCAAGATATTCCCAGTTAAGTTCCCCCGTTGGAATGACCTGTCTAATACAGCAAAAGGGATTTTTCTACAAAAAGTAGTACAGACTACAGTAGACCCAATTACGGGTAAGACCACATACAAATACACTGGCGCTGGGCTACAGCAGGATGCGGCCTTTGCTGAACTTGGCGTTCACTTGCTTAGTGAAAAAGGTGGAATGAACAAAACCGCCCGTGTTAAAGCTGAAGAGAACTTCAAAAAAATTCAACAGCAAATAGCTACAGAGACTAAGCTCTATGAAGAGCGCAGAGCTAAGAATGAACGCGATCAACAGCGTTTTCAGCAAATTATGGGCATATCCAATGAGACTGTGCCGGGCGCTAGCTACGCCCGCCCATCCGTTCTACCTAGTCGTGTAGTGCAGATGATTAAAAATAACAATCTCAAAGGCGTACTGCAATACCTGCGCGTTCTAGGCGAAGTTAAGTCTGACAATAAATCAGCTTCATTTGGTAACAAAGTACTGAAAGCCATTGCGCAGACTGTGTTTTCAATGGACTTAAAAACAGCTATTCAGTACAGAGAAACATTACCCGGTGGCGACTTAGCCATATATGACCCAGTAAAAGACACTATCTACGTCACTGCTGAAGGCATGACAGACCATGTGGTGTTGCACGAAATCATTCACGCGGCTACGGTAAAAATTCTTAATCACTACACAAAGGGTGAACTGAAATATCTGACAGCAGGGCAAATTGAAGCCAGCCAGCAACTCATAGCTATTATGAATGCTACTAAAAATTTAGTGGCTGGGAACGAAGGGGAAACCATGCAGCAGTTGCATCCCCGCGCATATGAAAACATTTTTGAGTTCGTAGCCTATGCGTTGACCGATGAACAGATGCAAGCTGACTTGGCTAACCCTGAACTGGCTGCTCAACAACAGATTGACCAACGAGTAAATCAAGACACAGCAGAGCTCTTGTCTATCTTGCCGGGAAAGAAGAGTGTGTGGACTGAGTTCAAGCTGACGATGGCAAAGTTGTTGAAGCTGGACAAGTTTTTGTTCGATAAAAAAGGTGAACTCAAACCTACGCAGAGAATAAACTTCTTAATGGAAGTATCAGCGGCGTTCGAGAACATACTCGCGCCTTCAACAGAGTCTATCTACTTAGACCAGCTTGCGGCAAAGGGCCCTCAGCAAGCGCCGAAACAAGCGGCAATGCCGCGCACAGAAGACTCGTACAAATTACCAAGTGATGTTGCGCCCAAGTCTTTCACGCAGCATATTAGAGAGTTGTTCCTAACGCAGTCGGGCCACTTGCGGCTTGAGTACTTCTTCCAAAACAAACGCGCGGTGTTACGCAAGCTCTCTGAACAGATGGCTAAGTCTGGGTTACTCATCTACACAGGCGACAAAATCAACGACATCTATGGGCAAATCACCACTGCTGTTGCTGACGCCAAGAACTACTTTAATGCGTACGTCGATCAAGACCTAGAGACACTTAACACCGCTATAGGCAAGTACGCCCGCGCCGCAAAACTCACTACCAAAGAGGCGCTTGAAAGACTCCATCCTCTTCTTGAGGCAATGCATGAGCCTGAGCGTCGCATGGTTAAGTACTTGCTTACTGTACCGTTGACTCCTCAGGCCGACGCACAACGTGCCGCAATCGTTGATGCGCTTGATACCCAAGTACTGACTGAAGCGCAAGCAAAACAGCTAAGAGGGATGCTTGACAACCTTGTGTTTACAACTGACGCCCAAGGTAACCGTGTCATCACTAACAATGTAGAAAAGCTGGGCGACAAGTACGACATAAATGCCCCGGAGTACAACGCTACGGGTATGACCAGAGAAGATGTCCAAAAATATACGGACATGCTGCGGGATGACCCGCATAAAGCGGAGTTTGCCGAGATCGTTGATGCCATGAAAAAGCTTGGCGTGTCCACCGCCGAGTTGAACAAAATAGGGCACTATTGGTCGCAGCCTGTTAACAACCGTGTGGCGTTCTATGGATGGGAATACTACATCCCATTGAAAGGCAATCCCCAACATAGCAAAGTAGATGAGCTACTTGATTTTGATAGCCAAGCAATGGGGCGTGAACTGCAGGACTCGTCTGGCGCGTTCGGTGGTCGTTTTAGTGTGTCCAAGAACCCCATTCTGCAGATGTCTGTGGACGCAACGCGCGCTGCAATCCGTGCGGGGCAACGCAACCTGACGCTTGCGATTAAAAATGCCATTGAGCAGAAACTCATAATTGGTAAGGTGGTAGACACCATCGAGTTCAAAGAGCGCACCAACAAAGACATCCTTGACAAGTACCGGGGCGAGAACCACATTTTTCATTACAACGATGATGGCACTATCGACATTTTGCTGGTGCAAGACAAGAACTTGCGCAATGCTATCCGGCAGACGTTCAAGTCGAGCAGTCCGTTGATTGACAAAGCCAACCTGATTACCGGCTTGATTGCCCAAGGGCATACGCGATACAACTACAACTTTGCCCCAATGAACTTCGTGCGCGATGCGCTGACGAATGCGTTTGTAATTGGCGCAGACATGTCTCCCGCTAAAGCGGCGCAGTACATCAAGGCAATTACTGCTATTGTGGTTAACGGGGGTATGTACAAAGCCATGACAGCGGCTCGACTGCTTCAGAGTGGGCGTAAGGCTGATGTGGCGCGGCTTATACAGCTAGGTAAAACCGATACGTTCTATCAGCATATGTACGAGTTGACGGTCGAGCGGGGCGGTATGGTTACCCATCTGTCTGGCTTGTCTTTGAAAAGCCAATTTCAAGAACTGAAAAGAGAAATTGGCCCCTCTGGGATAATGACCAAGAAAGAGCAGTTTGATAAGTTTGTTGATACGTGGACAAACATGTTTGAAATTGCTAGTCGTACGGCTGCGTACATGGTCGCCAAACAAAATTACCGTACTGAAAACCTAGCGCGCGGTATGAATGAGGCAACGGCAACTGAAGAAGCTAAAGCTCGCGCTGTGTCGTTCACTAAGAACCTAGCTAACTTTGAACAGGTGGGCGAGTGGGGCAAGGCAATGGGCGCGCTTTATATGTTCTTCCGTCCAGCGGCTACTGGTGCTGCGCGTTCGCTTCAAGCAATTGCCCCTGCATTTACCTCCCTGCAAAGTGCGGTAGAAGCTTTACCACCGTCAATCAAGAACAACTCTGCAGCATTGGCAGAGTTCAAAAAGAACTACGCTGAGCACCAGAAGAACGCCAAGATAATGATGATGAGCCTAATAGCTTTAGGTTTCTTCGCTCACACCATGTCTAAGATGATGGCCCCGGATGATGAACTAGGCCGCAACGCTGTAGATGCAGACGACATGGATAGGTGGACTCGTTATGCACGGTTCCATATCCCCAAGGGTATTTCCACGGCATTGGGTCTTGGGGAAAACGTCGTGTTCCAGATGCCATGGGGTATGGGGCTTGGCGCGTTTGCTTCCGCAGGCGCTCAGTTGTCTGCCATATACGACGGCAAGACAACGGTTGGTAAGGGCTTAGCCAACATCTTTGGGTCTATTGCAATGGACTCGTTTGTGCCTATCCCTGTGTCCAAGATGCCCATCACTGAGATGCCGTTGCAGTGGATGCTGGATTCTATAGCGCCTAGCATGGCGCGTCCTGCGCTGGAATTGGCCCTCAACAAGAACGGCTTGGGGCAGGCTATCCACAACGAACAGAGCCGTAGGTTTGGTGATGCATACACGGGCGGCGACAACATCCCCGAAATCTACAAAGACGCGGCAAGGGGCATTGCTGACTTAACGGTTGGTGAGTTTGACTGGAATCCCAACACACTGTACTTTCTTACCAACACCTACATGGATGGCCCCGCTCGGGCTATCGAAACACTGTATGGTCTCAATGATTTAGCGCAAGGGCAAAAGGGCTTCAACCCCAAGACTGACATCCCGTTGATGGGTTCGTTTTTTGGCTCCAAAGTAAACATTGACGCGCAGCAGTTTTCTAAGGTAGAAGACAAAGTGAAACGGATTGAAGCTGTTATGAAACAGTTTGCTACCGACTCTGAGATCGAAGCGAAGTACATGGAGAAATATCCATTCCATGAAGCCGTGGTTGAGTTTTACAACGTAGAACTGAATGGCACTTTGAAAGAACTAAGGGCAGAAGCTAACGAGTACCGGCTGGATAAATACCTCTCGGAAAAAGATCGCAAAGAGCTACTGAAGCTGAACACCATGCAAGCCAACATCGTGAAGAACGAGATGATTGAGGTGTTCAAATCCTACGGCATCGAGCCCTAGCGAACGCGCCAAGCGCGGACTCCCAAGTGCCCATCCTTATGGGTCACAAAGGACTTGACCAGTATCCCAGCGCGCTTGGCCCCGCAGTCTATGGCGTAGATCATCTCCGCAAAGCGGAGGGTGGGAATAAAGAAGCTATCCCCAATCTCCATGCCGCTAAACGGGAACAGCCACTCAGGTTCCAGAATCATCAAAGATGTCTAGTTCGGTTTTGAACCAGTACAGGTACGCTGGGTCTACTTGGATAGCTGACTTCCAGCCAGTGGTTAACCGGCCCTTCTTGTCGTCTACCAAGATTTTGTTGTTCCGCATCTCAAACTCAAACTCGCGTGTACTGATATTCTTCTCGGCAAGGAACTTCTTGAACTCGGACTTAGATATTTGCAGCAGGTGCTCGTCGCTGCAAATCCTAGCCACAATCTGCCCACGGGGCTCCATCGTCACCTTGCTGTTCTTAATGACCAGTATGTTGCCCATGTTCTTGTTCACGAAATCGCCCAGCAGCGATGGGTAGTCGGTGCGGTTGACCTTGACCACGTTGTCCTTAATCTCAATCATGGCACGTACGGCCCCGTTGTAGATATTGTGAAGAGCGAAGTCTGTGACCCCACCTAGGTTGGCAATCTCAGCCCCCGCTAGGTTCGCCGACACCAAGTTCTCGTAGAACCGATACTCAACATGGTCACCAAAGTCATTCTTGAACCGAGACTCCCACTTTGCTATGGTGTCGAGTACAAAGTTATCTCCACGGCGCAGCACCTCTTGGATGAACATTGGGCCTGCATGCCCGTAGTTGAAGTTGAAAGCATCGAAGATGTATTTACCCAATCGAGGGTCAGAATCCAATAGCGGTGGCCTATGAATATGAAACTCAATCAGCCGCGCTGCCTCTCCATCAGGGTTAGCCTTGATGCCCTCTAACTTGCCGTAGATGGTGTGGTTGGTGGTGAGTGTGGCAATCATGGACGCAGACATCTCGTATTCCCGCTCGGCGTTGACGGACGCTTGCATCTTAACCTTGGCCTTGCCGTGCGACACATTGTGGATTAGCCCGCCCAACTCCTCAGGCTTCTTATCGCCAATCTCATCAAGCCCGAACATCAGGTTGTGCAGCGCTAGGTATCGGCCTGTTAAACCATTGTCGGTGGCCTTCACGATGCTCAAGTTCTTGGGGTTACCAAAGACGCTCAAACCCGCATACATAGCGCCGGTCTTGGCGTTGCCCGACTTCCCAAAAAGACTCACAGTCACGCCTGAAGTTGACGTGTAGCACATCAATGGGGAGCCGAACCCGCTCATGGCTGCAAAGGCATGCAATTCAAACCCCGGCTTGTTCAAGTAGTCGATCGACTCACGCCAACGGGCAAACGTGCCGTGTGTTGTTATGTGCTTTGATAGGCCACGGACAAACGGTGATGAGGGCGCGTTTACTACCTCACCAGTGCGCGTGATTTCTTTCCTGCCAATAACGAAGCTGCGCTTCTCCCACTCAGGGGCATCTGTCCGTTCAGCAGTCCAGCCCATCTGCATACGCATCTGGTCGGCTCTAGCCACTGTCTGCATGTATTGGCCCCACTTCACTATGTAGTTCATAAGGTGCTCCGTGTTGTTGCTTGAGGGAAATACCCCGTTAGCTGCCATAAGGGCTTTAAATGTTTCTTTTGCATACACTTGCTTCATTGGTACGAGGAAGTCCCGTACATCGTCTTTAGGAAGAACCAACCGCAACAGCAAACATTCACCATCGTGTGGGCTGAACATCCGCTGAATAGGGTACAGGTCATGGGGGAGGATGAGTATAGGGTCGTCTTGGTGCTTAGTGCCTTTCTTGTCTATCTTGGGTGCAGGGACGAAGTAGATACCGCCGTTGACGCCCTGCACAAAGGGCATCAGGAAGTCTGGAAACTCTGAAACCTCTTTGGTATTCGGTTCTTCCCGAACTGATTCCTCTTTATTAGCTTTTGTTGCTGGCTTGAACTCGCGTCCGAGGACGATAGGGCTAACAATCTTTCCCCGGTGTTGACAGCCACTGCATCGTTTGGGGTAGTTCTCAATGAACCATGAGCAGGTGCGCGGAGCAGGAAAGCGACTTGCCTTGTCTTCTGTTTTATCATAGTTGTAGTCGGGGTGTTCGTTAGATATGTCGTGGATTGCTGTGGCTGCGTCATCGCAAAACTTGGCTATGGATAGCCCCGCAAACCACATCGGTTCTTCAAGCGTTGCAGCGTTCTCCAGCATGTACTTGACTTGGGCGCAGCCACCTTCGTCATCAACGCTCTTCTGCGCCAGCACTGCAAACGTCTTGCCAAAGTTGTCCAGCTTGAGCATGGCCTTGGTGTCGTCGTCCAGCCCCTTGGGAATCTCGGCAAGGATGTCCGCTATGGGTAACGGTTCGAGTGACGTTTCATGTAACGCTTCTTCGCCCTGCTGTGCTGTTGGGCCACCTAGAAACTCGCGGAACTCCTGCCAGCCATAGACATGAACCGCATCGCTGATAACGGATGTGGGGCGCGGCGGGTCTGTCTTGAAGTTGAGCGTGTCAGGCGAACGCATGATGCGTGAAGCATCGGCAGTCACCACGGGGTCGATAGTGATGTGAGACATGCATAGCGCTTTAAACTTCTCAGCGTATGTCTTCCACTCTTCAGCGGGTATGTCTTCATCCATCAGCCAGTAAGCGTGTATGCCACCGCCTGAGTCAATCACCACTGGGTCGGGTAGACCAGCAGCGCCTTGTAGCTTAAATAGCGCAGTATGTGCGTCAGCCTTGCCTTTATAGTCCTTCTTCTCACCAACGTCTAGGTCAATGAAGAATGACCGTACGTACATACAATCAACCGCCTTGCGGCTGTAGCCCTCAAAGGAGCCTAGTGCTACGAATACGTTCTGTGTCTTTTTTAGTCTCTCAATCGTGCTGAATACATCGTCGAGTGTTTCTGCAAATCTGTTGCTGACCTTGCCGGTTTTGTCTATGCCACTGATACAGTAAACACCCTGCGTGGGTAATGCTTTCTCGTAGAATTGTTTTAACATGTCTCGCAGAGTTAAGAAGAGCGGAACTATGCCCGCTCTGTTGATGAGGTGTGGTGGTAATGGATTGCACCATCTTCAAAACTGTTCCTTAAGCCCCTAATGGGGTATTTACAGACTCACCACAAAAAATTATCTTACGTTGGGGTATATCCTTCCTACCATTGCTTCAAGATATTCCAGTGCTGCTTTGTTGGACTTAGCTGGTAGCAAGCCCTTAGCCGTGTCGCTCTCAACGAGGTCTGTGAAGGTCTCAACCTTGAGTAGATTGCGATGTCGGATAGGTTTGCCACGGAACCAGCTAAACGCAGTCATCCTAGTCACATCAAGAGCCCACGCCACGTACTTAGCAGGTAGGTTAGCTTTGACGCAAGCAAGCGCCAGCGCAGTGCCAGCCCTGTGGGGGTTGGCCTTGTGTAACTCAATTAAAAACGCTTCGCTGTATGACCGTGACATTCCTATTCCTTACTTCTTAGACCATTTTTTAACTACGTCCGAGATGTCCTTCTCGGCAACGGCGGGTTTCGTGGACTCGCGTTTGACGGGCTCTTCAACTTCGGGGGTGGGCGCAATGTCGTTACGATGGCTCGGCACTTCGTCGGTTACATCTGCTTGGAAGACGTTCATCTTGACAGCAGCTTCAGCAGCAGGGCTCTTTGCTTGTTGGGCAATGATCTGCAAATCTGCATCAGGTACTTTACCAGCAGGACTGAACAAGACCTTCGGCGCAGTGGCCTTGGTATCGAACGCCATGCGGGTGATGACCCGTCCCGCGCTGACGTTGTGCGACGCCAAGTGCTGGATGTAAGACCGGAAGGGGAACCGTCCGTTGTCCTCTTTGCCAAAGGCCGAGGTAGCAGGCAACACCAACTGCATCACATCACCGGCAGGGTCATTTGGTAGTACCACCGCAGTGCGCCAAGACAGGCGGCAAGCAGTACCCGTACCGTTCTGACCGGAGCCTTTAACCGACTTAGGGCAGTCAAGGCAAGCGGAAGCTATTGGGGCTTTCACATCTGCATCGGGCTTCTCAGAGTCGGTAGACCAGCAAGCAGGGCTCACCTTTTGACCTTCTTGGAAAACGCCCTCGTAGAACATACGCGAGGCCTTGTGTGCCATCTTCACGAAGATGACGTTCATGTGGCGGTCTTCGATAGCGCCAATCTCTTTCCCGCCAGCGTACTTACGGAACACACCGCCTTTGATGGAGATGCGTTTGCTCTGGCGCATACCGCCCGCTACTGCAAGGGTATCTTCGTCGAGGCCTTCAATGGGGGCCATCACTTCGCCGCTGAACATGGTTGCGAGGTCATTACTCATTTCAATTTTCCTTGTTACTAAATTTACTAGTTGGAGGGTTTGCGCACGACAATCGTGAACTCCCTCATTACATTCACTCCGGGAGGTAGCCCATCGGCTTGGTTCTCCTTGAGGAATTCTTTGAAGTTGCCCTGATGAATACGTGCTTCAAACAGGTCAACTGCGCCATTCGACAGAATGAATTTACGGAAACTGTCCCCATCATTTACGGTGTAACGCTCGTTCAACCTCCGAATAATTGTGCCGTAACTCGTCCGTATGCTGTTTGCGTTGCTCTCGTTGCATGTGGACATGAAGGTCTGCTCAAGGAGGTTTAACTCATCTTCAAGCTCCCTCATTTGGCTCTTCATTTCCGCTTCCACTCTGTCTCGCTGATTACGTATTGTCAAGTATACCTTGACCAATTCATCCAACTTTGTAGTTGCGATTTCATCTTTTTCTTCGCTCATAGCCCTAACTCCTGTCTGTATAGATCGACCAACTTCTCATGGGAATCCACCTTGCCCTGCAGCATCTGATAGACCTTGCGCTCTGCTTCCGAACCTTGTAGGTGAACCACAGTCATGCTGTTAACTTGTCCTACTCGGTCGATTCGCGCAACGCACTGCAAGTAGGTCTCGACGCTCATAACGGGAGACCAAAACACTATCGTGTCTGCGGCAGTAAGGGTGACGCCATGTGAGGCGGCTTGGGGTTGGATAACTAAAACCCGAGGGTCTACCGCTTGCTGGAACCTGTTAATGATGTCAGCGCGGGCTCTTGCGGGTACATCTCCGTTGATTATTTCATTGGTAACTCCTTCCTTGGTTAAATGTCGTGAGACGAGATCAATGGTGTGCCGAAACGGAACAAAGACAATTACCTTATGCTCCGTCTCTTCCAGCACTTCCATCAAAGCGTTAAGGCGTGGGGCTATGTCGAACTCCACCACCTCATGGGTATCCGTGTAGATTGCTCCACCCGAAATCTGTAGCAGCTTGCTCAACTGAGCCGCCGCATTAACTGCACTAATCTGTTCGCCTGCCGCTTCAATCAGCATCTGACTCTTTAGCTGTTGGTAGTACTTCGCCACCATTGGGGTTAGGGGTACTTCGCGTGTCTGATACACCAGCGGGGGCAAGTCCAAGCACTGCGCCTTCTCAAACCGGATGGCGGGCTGTAGGCAGTCGAACACATACTGCTTAGCGTTGGCCTTGGGCACCCACTTGAAGCGTGTAATCTGTTGCATGACTCTATCGCGCCACGCAGTGAAGTACTTGGGAACCGCGTTAGGGTTGACTAGCTTGGCGAGGCCGAACGCATCCAGCGGGGACTGTGAAGCAGGGGTTCCTGTCATCATCCACAGCCGTGTTGCAGGGGTGATTAGCTTCGCCAAGATTCGCCAGCGCATAGTGGTCACAGTCTTGTAGGCGTTGGCTTCGTCAACCACAATCAGATCGAACTTTGCCTTGGCTATCTCGTCTGCTACTGTGCCCACGCCATCGTAGTTGATGATGACAAACTCGTAGCTGCCTCTGATTATCTTGGCCCGTTTTGCTGCATCGCCATAGGCCACGCCCACAGTGCGGTGCATCGCTGTTTTGAATATATCTGCTTGCCATGCGGAGTACATGATGGACAGTGGGCAGATGATGAGAACGCGCTTTACTTGGCCTAGTTGTATGAGGTAGTCAACAGCCCAAATTACTGAGGATGTTTTGCCCGTGCCAGCTTCATTGAAACAGAAGCACCTGTCGCGCAGCGCTAAGAATGATGCAGTAGTTTCTTGGTGCTTGAACGGCGTATACAAGCCAGGCCATGTGTACTCTTTGCTCATCGGGTTGGGCGCGTCCCCGTAGACTTTTACCAAGCGCTGCATCTCAGTCAGCCCCCAGTAGACTAGGACTTCTGCATCTGTCCCGTTGTCCTTCAACACCTCGCATTTGTCTATGTACCCCACAAGGTACTTCAAATCAGAGGAAGGCACTTTGAGATGCACCGCCGTGTCTTCAACTACAACCATACTGTTCCTTACTAGATTAAATATGGCCCCTTACGGGGGCTAGTCGGTCAGATCAGTGCCGAAAGGAGCAAACACCTCTGACTGGTACGGTTATGGGGGAAAGCCGAAATCCCAAAAACCCCCGAGCGCCCACTCGTACCTTACGGCGTTTCTTACTTCATTGACCCATTAGACTTGCGGGCAAACGAACGATTCTTACTTGGACTCTCAAGCCGTACACCATCCTTGTTGGAGCCACCTTTAGACAATGCTTTGACATGGGCTACATCTTTGCCAGTGCGGTCAACGCCCTTGGCATCAAGCTTTCTTCGCGCACGTTGGCGCTCCATGCGGTTGGGCAGTTCGCCACGCTCTTGCTGCTGCTCGTACTCTTTCTTGTACGGCCTCGTTTTGTTAACGTACGGCATCGATTTTCTCCTGCATATGAAGAGTTGCTGCGCTTGCTGCGCGGGTCTCAATGATGGCTAATTTAAGCTGGTCTAGTGCTAATTCATAGTCCCTGTCCAGCAGGTAGTCATGCGCCTTCTTCAGCGCCCGCTCAGCCATCATCAAGGGGTGTGCGTAGTCAATCAGAGTATTCATCGTTTTTCCTTGTAGTAGTCACAGGTTCTGACAGGACACCATCCACAGAGAGGCGTCGGGTTGGGGTTCCATACGTCCGATGCGTATGAAGTATCCAGTTTAGCCAGTTGCTGGTGAAAGTGGGTCCAGAGCGTATCAATATCTTCTCGCTTGTAAGACTCATCCATGAAGCTATCGTAAGCAATGAAGAGCAACCCCGCCTTGATGGTCTGCACCTGAGGGAAGTGGGCAAAGGTCATCAACGCCATCAGCTTCAACTGCAAAGGCTCAGCGTACTTGTTGCTGCCGGTCTTATAGTCGATGATGCGTGCTGTGTCTCCATTGAGAATCAGCAAGTCCACGATGCCCCGCACCCAGTAGCCCTTGCCGTACTCACAGGCATTGCCATCTCTATCCAGTGCCATCCGGTACTCAGGATACTTCTCGCCCTCAGTCTCTATCAGCACATCCAAGACAGG
>Ga0209356_1000782_pt1 | contig 12634 bp, 25 predicted proteins | sample LauGreFaBDMM15SN_2_FD_188213 | JGI IMG/M metagenome (GOLD analysis project Ga0209356, IMG submission 188213) | Freshwater lake microbial communities from Lake Michigan, USA - Fa13.BD.MM15.SN (SPAdes) (version 2) | ecosystem: Environmental > Aquatic > Freshwater > Lake | place: Lake Michigan, USA...
CATCGGTAAACCTCTTACGATCAAGATTACCCAAGGCGTAACCTCTAGTGGTCAAAGAAGAGTTGATTGAAAAGGTAGTTGCAGCCCCAGCCGACAATAAGTTATCAAGGGAACTCTCCGCAGCTTCTAATTCATGCAATCCACCCAAAGAAGTTACCGCATAAATGCTATCTCGTTCCGCCGCGCTGCCAATAATCAGGTTTTTGATGATAAAATCACCTGCGCCAAAGGTGTCGATTGATTCCCAAGCCTTGTTCAAGAAGTTAAAAACCAAAATTGTATTGTTTCCGGCAGCATCATTAGCTCCAGCAATAGAATCCAACGCTACGGCAAGGTAATATCGGTTATTAAACAGCACAGCAACCGCTTCAGCAGCTAGGTTTTTGTTAATTCGGTCGATATACGGCTGAATATTTTTAGAAATAGGCTCATCTGCACCCCGAAGGTTGTAATCATTCAGGAACTCGACGGCATAAACCCCATCATCGGACAAGAAGAACATAGCATTCCCCTTCATCACAACGCTTTTCTTAGCCAAACACCCAACCTCAGTGGTCAACTGCGTAACCTTAGTATCAGTAAGGCTACCACCCGTGCCATTTATGATATGTAGGCTGTTACGATTCAGAACAACCAAGTTATCATCGTAGAATCCTTGCATTGCCACAAGGTAATCGGTCGTCCCACCCGTAATGCGGAACTGGTTGGCAATCTGGTCAAACGTGTGGCTGTCCAGAATATCCGAAACGGCTATCTCATCAGTGATCTTTCTATTTGTATAGGTTGGCGAGCTAAACGTGCCAGCCGGAGTGTAGTAAAATGGAACCCACAACCTGCGCTGAAAGTAAACTCCCCAAGGTGGGGCTGGCTGATGAATGAAACCACCACCTACGCTGAACCTGCCACCAATTTCAATTTGTTGTGCGCCAGGGATACTTGCTAAATTAGCTACTGGAGCAATAAAAGAAATATTTGTAGATGAGGCACTTAATACCTCAAATGTTTGTCCAGAAATAGAACTAAATGTCGGGATGTTTGTTTCATACACGACAATCGTGTCACCTTTCACAATAGTCGTATTGCCGCTAACTGTAAGGCTTACAACTCCGCTTGTTACTGTTCCAGTGGTGGACACAAACACCTGTGGCTGGGTGAAAGCTCCCCCAGGAACAAGTGTAAAGTCTGCCTTCAACACTGCATCCGTAACTACAAAAGTCTCTGTCTGGGAAGTCGTAAAGGTGTAAGTAAAAACGTCCTTATCGGTAACAGTCACAACCGCAAATGTTCCGTTAGCTGGAACTCCTCCAGTCAGTCCGCTAACCACAATAGAATCCCCCACGGTCAACCCATGATCCTTGATCCGCATTGTCACAGTAAACGCACTAGAACTAGCACTTTCAATCTGCCGACCGTTGGGGAACCACTCAAACGCTTGAGAACCATCGCGGAATAGATACACACGGTCAAACGCCTGTATCATGTCGGTATCTCCAGCCAAGGACTTACCAGTAGGATACTCAATATCCTGCGTGGTGTAGCCATCTAAATCAACCAGAATAGCCTTGGAGTCCAATGCCAATACAACACTCTCAGCGTTACCAGAATTAGGATCGCTAAACAAGCAAGAAGCCCTCACGTTCACGTTGGCAGCATCGTTAATTGGAGTTGTGGACAACGTGCCTGTCTGGTCACTAATCGAAGTCAGCCCCACCACAGGATACGTCAAAGTGCTTGCTCCCAACACAGTCAAAGTAAAATCACCATCCATCACAGCATTCCCCACCAGCCCAGTAATCCGAGCCAATCCACTTCCCGTCAACCCATGCGCCACCGAAGTAGTTATCGTAACAACCCCAGCCGTAACACTAGCCGCAGTAATGCTCTTCGCCACATCAATCAAAAAGAACGGCAACTGCAACGGACTCCCACCACTGGTCAATGATCCCGTCCGAGCAATAACCCCACGACGAGGCTTCCAATACCCATCCATCCTCCCATTCAAACTCTCCCTTACCTCTCCCACCTCCAACTGGTTTAACTGCAACCGCTGGTTCACACCCACAAACCCTCCATCCCCATCAGAGGCTTGGGCATCATCCATCGCACTACCACTCTGTGCAAACTGACTCATCAGATGTCGTATGCAATAACAACTCCGCTAGTCACCGTTAATGCCGTAATCCTACCACCAATCCCCACTCCCGCAGGAATAGTAATAGTCTGCAATCCCGTAGCATTTGTAATGTTCGGAGCTGTAAATACACTCAACACCGTGTCAGTAACAACCTGCACCCAACGGAATGTCCCCGTCACCGCACCACTAGCCGAAGTAATAACTCGACCGCCGCCTTGACCCTGTAAGTCGTATGAAACTGGACTGCTCATGCACAACTCTTACCAGATTCACACACCTTGTCAAGCACGTTCGCCATTTGCTCATTTTTTAGGAGGGTGGGTTACCGCTTAGATATCCACGCCACCACGCGCACGCGACCCCCTCCCCCCCTAACGCAACTAACTTGCATTTGCAAATCACTTGCGTTTGAAGCGTCCGTTTGAATCATACGCTTGTTTGAATCACCTGGTGTCCGGTGTCCGGTAGCCGGTGTCCGATGTCCGGTAGATCACTCGCTTGAAACGTACGCTTTAAACGTACGCTTGATAATGTTCCACGCAAATGTTCCACGGGAATTCTCTAACGGATTGAGAAAAACATTGACAGTTTTTTTGACGTGGTTACGATTAGAAGAGAAGAGGGAACATAACGCCGCAGATTCCATTACTGCCCTCTTCTGTTGTTGTCGATATTTTCTAAGGGGGATGAATAGGTTGTGGGAATGATTTTCCACCTAGGTTGTGGGAATGCTTCCTTCCTTCCTTCCTTCCTTTCCTTCCTTCCTTCCCTAGTCATTTCCGCTTGGCTTTCGTAATTGTACTTTGATCCAGTACGTACCCGCTGGCAATCCCTAGCCTTGCTTTCCTGGTCGCATGATCGCCGGAAAATGACGCTCGCCGCAAATTATTTTCCGCTTGTTTGCCTGGCATGGAATCGCAGGAATGCCTTATGGCTGTAGTGCTTGCTAGCTTGGCAAGTAAAAAGTGAGAATATATTTTCACGTTGTAGACAAAAAAATGTCGACAATCTTCACCCGCTTGGTAGGTTTCCGGTGTTGCCAGTGACGGCACACCTAACCAAACTAAAAAACGAAAATGAAAACATACTTCCCCGTAAATTACACCGGAAACGCTACGCTATTGGATGAACTCCAGTTTATTGAAGTCATGACGACTAAGCCACGCGTAGGCATCAAACAATTTCTAAACTGGCCAATCTGTGAAAGAGTGCAAACCCGCGCTGGAATTTACCGCAATTCAGCAAGCCCTTGTTTTACATTTAACTATTGGGAGAATCCTAATGGTGAAATTTTCAACTTTTCAGCCCGTGAAGCTCTAGTTTAACCCACACAAACAAACAAACAAACAAACAAACGAAAATATGAAAACGACACAAAAACGGAATAGCCTATTAGGCGTATCAAACGCAAAAACTTCCAAGGGTGAAGACCTGGGAGTTTTGACCGGAATTCTCTACCTTGCACCGCACACTATAGCGGGTAAAAATCTTTGTCCTTTCGCATCCGCTGGATGCGCCGCCGCTTGCCTCTACTCTGCAGGTCGGGGAGCATTCAATTCCGTTCAACGTGCTAGAATAGCAAAGACGAAACTATTTCACTCAAATCCCCGCGCCTTTGTGGAAATGCTTGCTCTAGACATTGCAGCCCTAGAACGTAAGGCGATTAAAGCGGGAATGATTCCTGCCGTGCGTTTAAATGGGACATCCGATCTTCCTTGGGAAAACTTAAAGGGTGATCTTGGCATTTCACTTATGGAAAGATTCCCCTCCGTTCAATTTTACGATTACACGAAAAACCCTTCCCGCGCCATTGCATACGGCCAAGGGAAAATGCCAACAAACTACCACATCACGTTCTCACGGTCGGAATCAAATGCTCACGCCGTCCTTTCCGTAATTGATACGGTCGCCAATGTCGCCGCTGTTTTTGATACTAGGAAAGGAGAGCCGCTTCCTGCTACGTGGGCCGGCAGGAAGGTTATCGATGGAGATTTGACAGACATTCGATTTTGGGACGAAACAAGCGTGATCGTCGGATTGCGTGCGAAAGGGAATGCCGGCAAAGCCGACGAAAGCGGCTTCGTTATATCCACAAAGTAAATCAAACACCCAGGAAGGTTCAATCCCTTCTCACTATCATAACACTATCATGAAAAACTTTTTTTACCTAATCCTAACCCTCGCCAGCTTCGCCCTCGCCATCGCCGTATCAAACGGCAAACTAGGCGGAATCTCAGACGCTGAGGCTTTCCGCCGCGCATCACTCACAAAGCCATAAAACAAACAAAAACATGACCACACACACACCGATGAAAACAGAAAAAACACGCCCACTATATGCCATTGCCAGCGAAATTCGCAAGGACTGGAAAAAAGTAAACTACGCCGCCGCGCCCTACTTGGACGCAATGGGAAGCCTTGGCGATATCCAAGACACCCATGGATACGACTCAGGGAAAGGTATCGTCAGATATTTCCTTTCCAATGCTAGCACATGGAAAGGCGATACCGCCAAAAGAATCAAAGCCGAACTCAAATCCATGCTGTGAAACATCCAGGCAAGGTTCAATCCCTTGCACTATCATCACTATCACAAACATGACCACTTACGCCGCACTATCAAACCGAATCCGCTCCGCTACCACACGCGAAGAACTCGCCAAGCGGGAAGAGCAACTAGACCGTCACTATCATGCTGGCACTATCACCGCCGCCGAGCTTTCCCGCTTGGATAGAATAATCATGAATAGGTTATTCTTTCTTCTCGACACGTTACCCGAAAACCCCACTATCACCACGCCATGATCCTACCCGACGAAGACCGCAGCAAACTATCCGCGCCGCCGGAACCTACCCCCGAAAGATGGGAGGAACCGGAAGATCATTGCGATTACATCGACACATTCTCAGACGAACCAGAAAACGAACCATGAAAATAATACCAAGCACACCCGAAGAAGATGCCGCAGAAATGCGCCGATGCTGGAAAGCCGCAGGGCTTAGCAAGCGAAAGCCCTATGGGAAAAACGATCAACTCCTAGCAAGCGGAGGATGTATCAGAAACGGAAAACTCAAACGATCTCACCAATAAAAACATGAATACACACACAACGCAAGGGGGAGACACTTTTCTTCCCATCACTATCATCGACAACCCACGCCGGAATCTGAATAGGAAACGACCGCCGGAACCCTCGCCGCTTGGCGTGTGGATACTTCTCGCAGTCGCTATCATCGTTTCCTCACTAACCACCTACCTCCTAACGAAATGAACACATTTTACGAATCCGCACACGAAATACCGCCGTATCCAGACCCAGATTACGACCCGTCAATGGATGAACCAGAGCCGCCCGTAACGCGCCGGAAACCGCCATTTGTGACGCATCGCAGTCAATACGGGCAGATTCATACCCTACACAGTGAAACCCGCCTTTATACGGGGTATTACACCGTATGCGGGGAGCTGAAAAAATACGCTGGTATCGGCATTAAATACGCTCGCCATGAGCCTACCGTGCAATGTGACCGCAGATCAGCCGCGCAGATGCTCCGCACACTCAGGAAGGGGGGCGTATGTTAATCGACAACGCACCCGTTTTGCTCCGCGCCGCCGCCGATGTGATGGGAATTTCGCCGGAATCAATCACCGGAAAGCGGAAAACCTTCGCGGAAGCCCTAGCCCGTCAAATCGTTATGACTTTATGGGCGGAATCTCACTCCCTGCAATCCGCTTGTGAGATTGTGGGGCGCATCCATCACACATCCGCAGTTTACGCCAGGGCGAAGATTCTTAGCCAACTCCAATACTGCGAAAACACCCGCGAACGTGTCAAAAAAATCATGCAAAAATATTCAGAAAATATCCTTGCCGACGAACAGGGCAAACCGTAAAACATCACCAACGAGGAGTTCAACCCTCCTTACTATCACCACAAACAAAAACAAAATGAACCTAGAACACAGCACACCAGAATTATTCACCGCCCTAGCGAAAATGCAGGGAGAAGTTGAGAACGCCACAAAAGGCTCAGTTAATCCGCACTTCAAATCTAAATATGCGGATTTGGCTGAAGTCCTCAACACCGTCCGTCCGGTATTAGCCGCCAACGGGTTGTCTGTTATTCAATCCCCGTCATTCGATGGAGCGACTTGTCATGTAACCACCACAATCGCCCACAGCGGGGGAGGTTACATTTGCGGCACTATGTCATGCGTCCCCGCTAAAGTGGACGGGCAGGGCATTGGAGCCGCAACAACCTACCTTCGCCGCTACTCGCTCGCCGCTGTCTGCGGAGTCGCTCAGGAAGACGATGACGGGAACACCGCCGCGCATACGAAACCTGCAACCTACCCGTTAATTTCCAGCGGAGAAGCTGCACGGATCAAGGAAAGCATCGAGTCGCTGAATATCGACGAAGCCGCTTTCCTTCGCCATTATGGAGTCAAGTCCATCGGGCAGCTAACGACCGATAAAGTCCCCGCCATCGACAAGGCGTTTATCGCGAAGAACAAAGCAAACACCGCCACAGCATGAGAATAACCCACACACCATTCCACACGCCGACCCGTGCCATCGGGAGCGACATTGGACTAACCCTCGCGCTCATCCTTGCAATGGGAAAGCCGAAACTAACCACGATCCAGAAAATCAAACGACTGTTTAAATGAACAACGCACAAATTGAATATAACCTAGGTAAAGCGTATTACCTACGCTCCGCAAACCCACGGAACCTTGAAGCCCCCGTCTCCAAGTCCCTTCTTTGGGATTTCAACGAATCGCCCTACAAGTGGAGGCATTCATCTGGCAGGGAGGCAACCCACGCAATGGACTTAGGAACGCTGATTCACTCAGCGATTCTGGAACCAAACATCCCACTAGATCAAGTCGCCGCCGTTTCGCCTTACGCCGACTTCCGCACGAAAGCCGCCCAAGAATGGAAAGCCGACCAGCGGGAAATGGGCAAAATGATCGCCACTGAGGATGATATTCGCGCCGCATCCGGCTGTGAACAGGTATTCTCAGAGGATTACAAATATCGTTTCGGCGGTGGATACAAAACCGAGGTTGCTGTTTTTGGCATGATCGGAGCAACCCAGATCAAGGGGATGATTGACCTTGTGCCTGACGGTCTGGACTTGCTTGTTGACCTGAAAACAACGGCACGAATCGGGAGCTTGTTTGACATTTCACGAACTATCATTTCCCGTGGGTATCACTGGCAAGCCGCGCTCTACCTTGACTTATGGAACGCCGCCAGTGGAGAAAAGCGCACCCGCTTCGTCATCTGCTTCATCGAAGTCTCCGAGCCTTACGAATCCGCATGGGTGGAAATATCGCCAGAACTCATTGAAGCAGGACGCGCCGGATACATGAACGCGCTCGCTAAGTGGCAATCATGTGTCGCGATTGACGTATGGCCTCGCCAGCATGAAGGAATCACCCTAATCGATAAACCAGCTTACCTATGAAACCATACTACTACGTTTTCAAATCAAGTGGACACCCGCCAAGCGCACGGCATGAAAGTCTTTACTCAGCTCAAAAGGAGTCCCATCGGTTAGCCGCCCTGCATCCAGGACAGTCGTTTGAGATACTGCAATGCGTGGCAATCACGTCAACATTACCCTCTACGCCTAGCACATACTGGATGGACGGAATGCCTCAATAAACAATTTCCTCGCTCATCCATGGAAAACGATGAGCAGGAGCAAAGGGGGCGAGCGCATCCCAAAAAACGCTCACCAATTTTATGAAAAAGAAATATGACGCAGTAGCCACCGTGGGCAAATACACGGCAAAGGATGGAACGGAAAAGAAACGCTACCTCACAGTCGGCGCGGTCTTTGAAAACGATAACGGCAACCTCTCACTCAAGCTGGACGGGATGCCCGTTTCGCCGGAGTGGAGCGGCTGGATCTCGTTTTACGAGCCGAAGCCATACGCCGGAAATGACGCTCACAACCAATCCAAGGCGAACGGATACGCGCCCCAGGAGGACGATAATATCCCTTTCTGATGTGAACAGCCGAGTTTCGACGGCAAACAATCCTCTCGCCCAGAGTATCGAAACAGGGCAAACTTTCTAATATGAACGCACCAACACCTAGAACAGACGCAGCAGGAGATAGCCTTGTCAAAGTCTATCAAATATCACAAAAACTAGAGCGCGAACTTACTATCGCCCTTGCAGAAATCGACCGCCTTGACGTGGCAGGAATCCACACCTGCCATTCTGAGTGCCAGAAATCCAACTGCGTATTGAGGCGTGAACTTGCCGCAGTCACCGAGCAGCGGGATATGTTGGTAGAGGCTTTGGAAATTGCGGCAAATAGATTTCGCTATCCTGAATTTGAATGCAACTGGGAAGACGTTTCTAAAGAGATAGAATCCGTCCTCCAATCCCTAACCCCGAACACAAAACCATGAACACACAACCAAGCACGACGAAGAAGATAGAAGCATGGCTACTCCGTGGCTATAAGCTAACACCCCTGCAAGCCCTTGAGAAATGGGGATGTATGCGACTCGCCGCTAGAATAGCTGAACTCCGCAAGGGTGGACTAGCAATCGTAACCACTAAGATCACCCGCAACGGAAAAACCTTTGCCCAATACAAAGCAGTATGAGAGCAAGCGACAACGGGTTCAACATCGTCTGCGGGAGACCACGGCACAAACCTTGGGAGAAGAAAGCCACAGTAGTTCTCCGGCTGGAGGAGGAAACTAACCAGCGCATTAGGCGACTCGCAAAGAAGAGGAATTGCAGCATCAGCCAAGCAGCGGAGGTGCTATTCCGAACGGGGGATTCCGAGAGGATCGAGCCGACACTTCCGGTCGATTACTCGCACATCCTTAAAGGTGGCAGCTACACCGTGTCTCAACTCCTTAATCTACCACGATGAACCTATTCACAGCACCACCGGAAACGAAATACACAGTCCTTAACCTTGGAGCGGGAGTTCAATCATCCTGCCTTGCTCTAATGGCGGCTAAAGGAGAGATCACTCCTATGCCAGACTTCGCTGTTTTTGCTGATACGCAAGCAGAGCCACAGAGCGTTTATGATTGGCTTGATTGGTTAGAGACTCAGTTACCTTACCCTGTTTATCGCGTCACAAAGGGGAATCTTACCGACGATAGCATCAAAATCCACGAAAGGAAAGATGGAAGTGGGGAGCGAGTAAATAATCTCATCCCAGCTTTTGGAATACTTCCAAGTGGAGAGAAAACCGCCGCCATTGGGAGGAAATGCACTAATGATTACAAAATCCTACCAATCTTAAAGAAGATCAAAGAAAAGTGCAATGTCACTAGAGGACAAAAAGAATGCACGGTAACGCAATGGATTGGGATTAGTTGGGATGAATTACAAAGAATGAAGGGTAGTCGTTTTGCTTGGACTCAACACAGGTGGCCTTTAATCGAAATGCGTATGTCTAGGCGAATTTGCTTAGATTGGATGAAGAATAACGGGTATCCAGAACCTCCAAGATCAGCTTGCTACTATTGTCCATTTCATAGCGATACAGAATGGCGCAGACTCAGGGATGAAGAACCACACGAATTTAGGCTTGCTGTTGAATTTGATAAGTTGCTTAGAATGACTCATAAATACCACAACAGACGGATGAAAATGGAGGTTTATCTTCATAATTCATGCAAACCGCTTGGCGAGGTTGATTTCAACAACGACGAGGACAAAGGTCAGCAAGTTTGGGATTTCCAAGCTGAGTGCGAGGGAATGTGCGGAGTTTGAACCATTAACCACAAATAAAAATGAACTTACTACGAGGATTCCCGAAACGCTACGAGGATGCCCCACCAGCGGGAGGTGAGGGTTGGCTGGCTAACTACTCCAAAGCACTCGCTGTAACCGATTCTGGAGGTATTACAATCCTCTACGGAGGCTACGGCACAGGTAAGACCCGCATGGCATGGGAGGTAGCTAGAGCGCACAAGTCAAAACGCCCGAATATCGGCACTGGCGGGATAGGTTGGTCAACAATTACGAAGAAACGCCCGATGATTTACACTACGGCAGTCAACCTTTTCTCTACGATCAAATCCACTTATATAAGTGGAAGTGAGAAGTCGGAGAAGGAGGTGGTTTCAGACTACACCGAAGCCGCCTTACTTGTGATTGATGAGGTGCAGGAGCGCGGGGAAACCCAATACGAGGATAGGCAGCTAACCGCGATTATTGATGCGCGATATGCCGCCGAAATGCCGACAATCCTGATTTCCAACTACACTTGGGAGAGGCTGGCTTCTACGCTGTCCCCTGCCGTGATTGACAGGATTGAGGAGAACGGGGCGAAACTCGCATTCACTTGGGAATCATTCAGAAAGAAACACTAAACTAAAAATATGAAATACACATCACGAATCACACAAATGACCGTCCTACCCGCTGGCGAACCTATCTTTTCGGAGAAGGCAACCGTCATCACTATTGAGGATATGGCTGGAGGGGAATACATCCAAGTCAAACAGCAGATGGACATAAGTTCTGATACAAGTCAAACCGTAGCCTTTGACCCAGAGGAATGGGATGAAGTGAAAGGAGTTATTGACCAGATGTTTAAAGACATTAAGGACTACCAAGACGAGACGCAATGAATCACGATTACGACTTACCGCCAGCAGCGTTCCTCCTCCTCAATAAAACCTACCCTCAGGAGGGATGGTTAGAGAAGATGAAAGCACTAAGCAGTAAACCATCCCCTACTCCCCTACCGGACACTGAACCGCATTGCGCGGGGGGAGATGACTTTGACCGAATCCAGACCCGATACCACGGGATACCGGAACACCTTATAGCAGCTAGAGACCACGAATAAACACATGAACACTTACAAAACCATCAAAGAAATCAAAGCCGCAGTAAGAAACGGAATCGTTGTTAACTGGCAAAACGGCGGATACACCGTCAAGGAAAACAAAAGCGGAGACTTTAATATCATTTGCTTCAATGGTCACTGTACATATCTCTCAGACGACTACAAAGCGGATGACTTTTACAGCCAATGAAAATCTTAATTGCTTGCGAGTATTCCGGCACTGTGCGTGATGCGTTTGTCGCTCAGGGACATGACGCGATGAGTTGCGACATACTTCCCACGGACATTCCAGGCAATCACTACCAAGGGGATGTCAGGGACGTATTAGACCAAGGATGGGATTTGATGATTTGCCATCCTCCATGCACCTATTTGAGCGTTTCGGGAATCCACTGGAACAACCGAGGCCGAGGATGGGAGGAAACCGATAAGGCGTTAGACTTCGTTAAGCTATTGCTATCGGCAGACATTCCGCACATTGCGCTAGAAAACCCCGTGTCGATTATCTCAAGCAGAATCCGCAAGCCAGATCAAATCATTCAGCCTTACCATTTCGGACATGATGCCAGTAAATCAACGTGCCTTTGGCTAAAGAATCTTCCTAAACTCTTGCCAACCGATCCTGTCCCGCCAAGAATCGTAAACGGAAAGCCTAGATGGGCTAATCAAACAGACGGCGGACAAAACAAACTAGCCCCCTCAGACGACAGATGGAAACTCAGATCAACAACATACAAAGGTATCGCGCAAGCGATGGCAAATCAATGGAGCGAATCCGCATTGTCTTTGCAGACGAACTCCCAGAATGCGAATGCTGCGGAGAACCTTGGTGCGCTTTTCACATGGAACACTATGCAGACTGCCAATGCCCAGGACCAAACAACGCAGAAGATGATGGGTGGAATCTCCAAGAAGAAAACGGAATCCTCTATGGGATACGCACAGATAGTCAGGAATCCTGAACAAATAATCTCCAAATAATATGAACCAACCACCAATACCACCAACCTACTCAATCGAAGAAGCTGAACGACTAGGCTACCAGTCAATCACTACATCCTACAATAAAACGGAGCGAGAGTTGCTAACCAACGTCCTCCTAGACATGATCGGTATTGACCATTGCCTAATCGAGACGGGGAGGGGGCTGGAAGTCGGACGGCTGAAATCTGAACTGCTATGAACCTATTCCCAGAACTACCGGAGGAACTCTCCCCACGCCTGAAATGGATGGAAGCGAAAAATATCCACACGATGAAAACAAAAGATGGAAAATGGCTTGCTTACAAGAGCGAGACGCAACACCATTTCACGCATGAGGAAGAAGCCGATGCAGTTGTCGGACTCGCTAAGAAACTAAAAATACGAATTTGGAACGAATGAACACACAACCAACATGGAGCGACAGCCCAATCCACGAACAAATTAGAGACGCAGGGCTAGATCCCGTCAATCGAACTACGAACGACACACCGACACCTGACACGGATGAACACGAATTCCCGTGTATGACATGGCCATCCCGCGCTCACCCAATGGTTGTGCGTTCCGACTTAGCCCGCAAACTCGAACGCGAACTCATCACCGTCACCAAGCAGCGGGATAGTCTCATCAAAGCCGTTGAGCCATTGGAATACTGGCGGGATATTTCCGAG
>Ga0209356_1000787_pt1 | contig 12575 bp, 10 predicted proteins | sample LauGreFaBDMM15SN_2_FD_188213 | JGI IMG/M metagenome (GOLD analysis project Ga0209356, IMG submission 188213) | Freshwater lake microbial communities from Lake Michigan, USA - Fa13.BD.MM15.SN (SPAdes) (version 2) | ecosystem: Environmental > Aquatic > Freshwater > Lake | place: Lake Michigan, USA...
ACTTAGGCGCGAACGAGTCGGCCAGGGCGAGCGCCTGTGTCGACACCATTACGACGAGTAACGGCACCGTTCACGATTGTTGCCACGTAGCCATCTGCTGATTGTAGAAGTCTGCGACCACCAGCTGGCAAATCGTTTTCTGCGTGCGGGGCATTAAGACGCAAGTTCTCAAAGTCGATGATATTGATATCTGCACGCATACCTTCAGCCACTTGACCACGGTCAGAAAGGCCAATCACCTCGGCAGTAGCGGTGGTTTGAATACGAACTGCTTCTTCAATGCTGAGTTTTGGTCCGCGTTCACGATCACGTGCCCAGTGAGTTAACAAATACGTAGGTATTGAGGCATCACAGATCATGCGGACATGTGCACCACCATCGCTGAGGCCGTTAATTGCTGCTGGGTGGGTGAGCATTTCGTAAATGACATCATGGTTTTCGCCGACATAGTTCAACGTGGGGAACATGAGCGATGCAGTGCCACCGTCTTCATTAAGTAAGTCGTATGCCATTTCAAAAGTTGAGACTCCTGCAGTTTCGGCGAGTGCCTTGACAGACATTGCAGGTGTTGGTTCGTAATCAACGTTGTCGCCCATGGCGTATATCAAGTGGGGAATCATGCCGAGTGCTGTCGCGAGGCCATCAAACTGCACAGCTGAATTCACTGGTTCATCGGGCTCTGTCAAAATCTGTGCGCGTACTGATGGTTTTGCCAACTCGGTGCGAAGGTCAGCAAGCGATAATGACGCTGCAAGTGAAATAAATGTCGGACGCTTTGCAAATGGGTGATACGCAGCCCAGCACACCATCATTCCGAAGGGACGCGCTGCAACCTGCGGACGCAGGTACCCGCCCTTTTCCATAATCATGGAGGAATAGTCAAGAGCTTGTTTCCAAGTGTCTGGCATGGTGGCGTATTGCAGCAAGAGATACGTGACTTTCAAATCTGTGCGCAACGCAAGGTCACCCATCCATTGCAGCTCCTCTTTCATTCCCATCGTGGGCTGGTCGCCACCATCAGGTAAAACTTCGGGAGCAATTTCAAAAATGCCGCCGCCACCAGCAATCAAGGCATCGGCTAGTGCGTTGAGTTCAGTGCTACTTGCAAATGTTCCGGGAACTGGTTGACCATCTCTTGCTTTGTGTCCCATTGTGCGACTAGTGGAGAAACCAACTGCACCGGCCTCACGTGCTTCGCGCACGATGGCTGCCATTTCCGCAATGTCTTGTGGCGTTGCATCTTCGTTGCGCGCGCCACGGTCACCCATGACATATCCGCGTACTGCACCATGGGGAACATATGCAGCAATGTCCATGGAGTAATTCCGCGAATCGATGGCGTCGAGATATTCAGGGAATGTTTCCCACTCCCAATTGATGCCTTCGTGCAATGCAGTGCCAGGAATGTCTTCCACGCCCTCCATCAATTGCACTAGCCACTCTTCGCGACCAGGGCGAACAGGTGCAAAACCAACGCCACAGTTACCGACGACAACAGTGGTGACGCCGTGACCACTTGATGGTTCGAGCAAAGTGTCCCAACTAATTTGGCCGTCGTAGTGAGTATGAATATCGATAAAGCCAGGTGTGACGAGTTTTCCGGTGGCGTCTATTTCCTCCGTAGCTTCACCCACGATCGTGGTAGCAACTTGCACAATGCGGCCATTTGTTACAGCGACATCGGCAATACGTGCCGGTGCACCAGTGCCATCAACAACTGTGCCTCCGCGAATAAGTAGGTCGAACATCAGAACCCCCGTTCGTTGCTCAGCATAGTGGGGTGGGCTTGCGCGATTGTTAAGCGGTCCGATGCCAATTTGGACTATTCACCTGAGAGGGAGAGGAACGTACAATAAGGAGAAGCCAATCGAGGAGGCCCCATGACTCAGGCAGACACCATCAACGCCCCAACTGCAGGGAAAACCGAGCACGTAGACGTACTGATTGTTGGCGCTGGAATATCTGGAATCGGTTCCGCATATCACCTGCAAGATCAGGCACCGGGCAAGTCATTTGCCATTTTGGAAAAGTACGAGACGTTCGGCGGCACTTGGCACATGCACACGTACCCCGGTGTGCGTTCCGACAGTGACCTCTACACCTTCGGGTACCGCTTCAAGCCGTGGACTTCAGCACCCATTGCAAGTGCCGAAGAGATCAAAAAGTACATGGCAGAAGTAATTTCTGAAAACAACATCGATAAACACATTCGCTATCGCCATGAAATCACAGCGGCTTCATGGAGCAGTCGTGACAAACGCTGGACCGTCACGGTTACAAACCTTGCAATAGGTGAAACCTTCCAGATGACCGCCAATTTCTTATGGATGTGCCAGGGCTATTACAAGCACTCACAGGGGTACTCACCAGAGTGGCCTGGCATGGACCAATACAAAGGTCAGATTGTTCATCCTCAAACATGGCCAGATGATCTTGATTACACCGGTAAAAAAGTATTGGTAATTGGCTCTGGCGCAACTGCTGCAACTCTTGTTCCTGCGATGGCAGAAGATTGTGAGCACATCACCATGCTGCAGCGTTCGCCAACATATTTTATCCCGGGTCGTAATGTAAATGATCTCGCAGACACTCTTCGTCAACTTGAAATAAATGAAGAGTGGATTCACGAAATTGTTCGCCGCAAGGTTTTGTTTGATGGCCAAGCTGTTACCGATATGGCGTTTCAGTATCCAGACATGGTGAAGGATGCGCTTCTTGAAGGAATCAAGCCATTGTTGCCCGAGGGTTATGACATTGAGAAACACTTCACGCCGAAGTATCGCCCGTGGCAGCAGCGCATCGCGTTCGTGCCAGAAGGTGAACTGTTTGCTGCTATCAAATCTGGCAAAGTCTCAATGGAGACCGATGAAATTGAGACATTTACACCAACAGGCGTGCGTACGAAAGATGGCACAATCATTGATGCTGACATCGTTATAACCGCAACTGGTTTCCACCTCAGTGTCCTTGGCGATATTCCTTTTGAACTTGATGGCAAGCCGCTCAACTGGGCAGACACCGTGACATATCGCGGCATGATGTTCACGGGTGTACCAAACCTTGCGTGGGTGTTTGGTTACTTCCGCGCCAGTTGGACGTTGCGCGTTGACATTATGGGCGACTTCATCACTCGTTTGTTCAAGCACATGGATGCAAAGGGAGTGCATAGCGTTACTCCACAATTGCGCCCTGAAGATGCAGACATGCCGGTCGGTGCGTGGATGGATCCGGATAACTTCAATCCGAATTACCTGATGCGTAGTCAACACCTCATGCCAAAGTCAGGTGACAAGCAAGAGTGGAAGCATGACCAGAATTATTCAATAGAAAAAGACCTTCTGCCGGCTGTCGACCTTGAAGATGGTTGCCTCGTTTACGAGTAATTGACCTCTTGCGGTCGGCGCCTGAATCATCGGCAGACATCGTGACCCCCTGCACACCTGCTTGGACGGTTCGACAATTGGCTGCGCATCTTGGGGGTCCCTGAAGATATTTTGGTCGGATGCATAGCAAGAATTATTGAAGTGTTGCCCACACTGGCTGATGATCTGATGCATCTGTGAATCCATCGATGGAGGCGTTGACTGTTTCAAAGTGTGGAGAAACAAAAATAAAGTCGATGCGCAAATCCCGGTCGGTGCCTTGTTCGGGGTTTTTCTTAAAGGTAGAAGTGGATGCTGCAGTTGCTGGTGAGAGCGACCACGTGTCGGTAAATCCAGCGTCCGTGACAAACTTGATTACGCGTGATTCTGGCTCGTCATTAAAATCTCCGGTCAGAATGATTTCTTCGGGCATTAGAGGAACAATGTCGTTCATCTGCCAGTGTTCACGGTACTCATCATCGCCCTCATCACCGTTCCATGCACCACCCTCAATGGTTGCGGCAGCACACTGTTTGAGGAGCGACTGGATTTGTGTAATTCGGTTTGTCTCGGTCACATCGGTGAGGTGAAGGTTGATGACACGAATCTGTTTATCGGGGGTAGCGATGACGGCTTCAAGAGCAACGCTCCACATATTCATATTGATTCCAGTGTCATCTTTTGGCAAATGAATAACACGTGATGACGTGATTGGGAATCGGCTTGCGATCATTTGTCCGCCTTGGCGACGGAGATTCTTAATCGAACCGTCTGACTGAACAACGCTCGCATCTACATCGATAGAGGGACCGAAAACGCAGTACATATCGGGGAGCAATTGCTGGATTTCGACAAATTGGTCGGCCATGTGTGTGCGCCTCCAATTGCGATCAATCTCTTGAAGACAGATGATGTCGGCATCGCGAATTCGCTCTATTGAGCGACCAAGGTCGTAACGGCAGTCGGCACCTAATGAATACTGGATGTTGTAGGAGACAACAGAAAGCAAACTCACAAATCACAGCATAATAAGCCCTTAGCATTAGTTGAATGAACAAGAAAATAATTCTTCGGGTATGCACGGTGGCATTGTTTTGCGGGTCAGCAGTGCTGGCTTCGTGCGGTCGGACCACAACCGCCTCAGGAGTGTTACGGGTTGCGAACGATGCTGGGTTCGGTGGCGCTGAGACAATGGATCCATACGATGGCAATAGAACTTGGCCAACGATCAACATGGTGTTCGATCGTCTCATTGGAGTTGATAAAGATTTCTCACCGATTTCAGAACTTGCTCTCAAGTGGTCTTCCAATGATGATTTGTCGGAATGGACGCTTGCGCTTCGCGAGGGCGTGAAGTTTCACGATGGCAGCGATTTCAATGCCGACGATGTCGTGTATTCAATCAATCGCATGATTGATCCAAAGTTTGACTCTCCTGTGCGTGCGGTACTTGGGGTAATCAAGGCTGTCAAGGCAATCGATGATTACACGGTCAAGCTTTCCTTGACCACAGGAGAAGCCGACCTTCCTTCGTTACTTGCCGACTATCGCGCTCTGATGACGCCAGTCGACTCACAGGCAACAATTGGAAAGACACCAATCGGCACGGGACCGTTCAAGATGGAGACATTTGACCCCGAAGGGACAACCGTTCTTGTTGCCAACGAAAACTATTTCCTTGGCAAGCCTCAGTTGAGCAAAATAGAAATCATCACGTTTGCAGACTCGCAATCGGCTGCGCAAGCACTCTCAGGTGACCAGGTGGATCTGTTGTTGTCTATTGATGGTAAGTCGTCGTCAATCTTTGGAGACTCTGCCAAATTTACGCTGCAAACAATTCCGTCTGGCGACTGGAATGCAATAGATTTTCGAGTTGACAGAAAGCCGTTTGACGACGTGCGGGTGCGAAAAGCATTGCGCATAGCTGCAGATCGTCAAATAATCACCGACACTGTGTTGGGGGTTGGTGGCGGAGTTGTTGCATGCGACACTCCTGTTTGGACTGCAGACCCATATCGGTGGGACGGGCCATGCGCGAAGGACACTGAGGGAGCCAAAGCATTGCTAGCTGAGGCCGGATACCCGGACGGAATCGATATTGATATTCACACGAGCGATGTAGAAGTACACATGGTTGAACTCGTTGAGGCATATCAGCAACAAGTCAAGGATGCTGGTATCCGCGTGACAATCAAGATGGCTGACGCGAGCGGATTTTGGGATGACGTGTGGATGAAAGAGTCAGCGTTTGTTGACAGCTGGGGTCAGCGTCCCGCTGCCCAAGTACTCAATGAGGTTTATCGCAGCACTGCTGCGTGGAATCCGACTGGTCAAGTTGATAAAGCTCTTGACGCAATGCTTGATGATGCCAGATCAACTCTAGATTTGGGACAACGCAAGCAAAAGTACGCTGCAATCCAAGAGCATCTATTCGAGAATTCTGGAATCTTTCTGCCGTATCACAAGACTCTGACGCGAGTGATGAGCAGCAAAGTTCGGGGAATTGACCCCATCGTGATTGACGCAGTTCGATGGGAGAAGATTAGCGTTTCGTGATACATGCATGAAAAATTTGACACGTCGAGTCCTGTTCACTTTTGGTGCATTTGCGTCACTTGCTGTCTTATCGTTTCTTGGAATTGATGCACTACCGGGAGATGGCTGTACTGCATTGCATGGCCGATTTGCCACACCGGCCAAGATTGCCGAATGTCGCGAGGAGCATCGGCTGAATGATTCAGTAGTTGTTCGTCTTGGCAACTGGGCCAACGACGCAGTACACGGAGATCTTGGCTATTCGATCAAGCGTGACGATCAGGTTGCACAAATCGTTTTACCGCGAATACGAAACACCGCCATGTTGGCTGTAGTCGCCGGGCTCATGGCATTTCCGAGCGCGATTGTGGCGGGCTTACTGATTGGTCGTTATCCGCAAAGTCGTGTCGGAAGAATAATCAATACTCTGGGGCTAGTTGCGATGACACTTCCAGAGTTTGTTATCGCCACCATTTTATGGTTGGTCTTTTCCATTTGGATTCCAATATTTCCGGGTGTGACGGTGGTACCGAGCAATGCAACAGTCTTGGAGCTCTTGCCACACATTTGGATGCCTGCTCTAACGCTTGCGGCAGTAGTGTTTGCACACTCAATGCGCACAATGAAAGCAGGAGTAACAACGGTTAAGTTGATGCCGTTTGTAGAAAGTGCCCGTCTTCGAGGAACAGGAGAGCGGGTCACGTTACTGCGCCATATTTTGCCAGCAGCATTGCCCCCTGTAGTAAACACGATTGCAGTAGATGCAGCATGGCTTCTTACCGGAACCTTTGTGACCGAGGCCGTATTTAACTATCGCGGATTGGGCAGATTGGCGATTGATGCGATTTCAGATCGTGACACGGCCGTCATCTTGCCGATTGTGTTGTTCGGACTTGGCGTGTACCTCACTATGTCGCTCATTGCTGACATGTTGGTACGACTTCTTGACCCACGACTGAGGCAGCGCTCATGAACAGTTCGTCACAGCGCCGGTTGATTCGAATTCGGATAATTGTCTATTGCGTCCTTGGGTTCCACGCAATCGTTGCCCTCATTGCGCCTCTATTGCCGATTACACCTACAGACGAGCAAGACTCCGGCGCGATGTTGCAGGGATTTTCAGCGACTCACTGGCTGGGCACAGATGCGTTGGGTCGAGATATCTTGAGCCGTGTACTCCACGGAGGTCGACCATCGCTCATTATTGCAGTGTTAGCGACACTACTCTCTGCAATCATTGGCGTTGCACTTGGCTCACTTGCTGCATTGGCTGGCGGTTGGATTGATGAAGCATTAGCAAGATTTATCGACTTCTTGTTGGCAGTACCAACAATGATTTTACTTTTGTTGATCGCAAGCTTTTTCGGACACGATCCATTCATCTTGAGTGTCACTCTTGGTTTGATGTATGCCGCTCCCATTGCGCGAGTCGCACGTGGAAGCACCCAAGTATTACTAGCGCGTGACTTCGTGCGAGTTGCAAGATTACAGGGCGGTAGTGGCATCAATCTGGTGTTTGGTGAGGTGTTGCCCAACGTGTGGCGAGTGGTATTGACCGAGATAGCAATGCAGTTCACTTGGATTATTCTGGCGTTCAGCTCACTTTCATTTCTGGGACTCGGCGCAAGCCCTCCAACGCCCGAATGGGGATTAATGATTGCCGAGGCGCGCTCGTATATGACAATTAATCCGCTCTCAGTCATTGCCCCAATTGTGATGCTTGGTTCACTTGTCTTGGCTGTACAGGCACTGGTAGATCGCGAATGAATACCATCTTGCAGTTTGATCAGGTGTGTGTCGAGGCTCGAGATCGCCATCGAGATATGACGCCAATTCTTCAATCAGTAAATCTGAGAGTCGAAATGGGTGAGAAGCTCGGCATCGTCGGCGGATCTGGGAGTGGAAAATCGACCCTGTTGCGCATAGCAGCAGGGGTGTTGTCGCCAGGATTGCATCATACGTCTGGCAAAGTCTCAACGGCAGGGGTAAACATGCTGGCTGTCGACCCCAAAGTTCGTCAGCAAATGTATGGCAGTACAGTCGCGCTCGTTGCGCAATCATTGGGTGAGGCTCTTACGTCTCACTTGACCATTCGAGCACATTTCCATGACACGCTCGGTCATGACGTCAACGATGAAACAATTTTGTCGTCACTCGGTGATGCTGGTTTGGACGGAGTTAAATATCTACAACGTTTCCCGCATCAGATTTCTGGGGGTGAGCGACAGCGCATTTTGCTCGCTCTTGCTCTCGTTCGGTCACCTTCCTTGTTGTTGCTTGATGAGCCAACCTCGGCCCTAGACGTAGGGACAGCAGCAGATGTATTGGCAACGATTATCAAATTGCAAGAGTTAAGAGGATTTGCGCTCATCTGTGTGAGCCACGACCTTGGGGTCGTTGGGCGAGTCTCTGATCGAGTGGTGGTGATGAATCGTGGTCAAATCGTGGAACATGGTTTGACAGAAGGTGTTCTTGCGACTCCATCTGATCCGTACACACAGTCACTACTCGCATCAATACCGCGCCTGCATGTGCGAATGCGCGAACCGCAACCGAGCGTGCAGCAACCAATCATTATTGTGCATGAGCTCACTGTTATCAGAAATGGATCTATGCGCGCACTTGACTCAGTCAGCTTGGAGGTCGGAAAAGGTGAAGTTGTTGGAGTCATCGGCGAATCAGGGAGTGGTAAATCAACACTCTTATCAGTGATCTGTGGACTTGTTTCGTCCTCGTCAGGTTCAATTCACAACGGCAACGGGTTTGATCTCTCCACACCCTTGCGCAATCGACCGCGTGCAGTTCTTTCTGAAATTCAAATGGTGTTTCAAAATCCGGATGACTCGCTTAATCCGGTACGAACTGTTGAACAGTCAATGTCGCGCTACACCCATGCCAACCGTGACGAAGTGCTTGCAGCGCTCGATGCAGTGGAGTTATCTGCACAGTTCTTGACTCGTCGTCCAAGCGAAATGTCGGGTGGAGAAAAGCAACGCGTTGCCATCGCAAGAGCTCTACTCATGCATCCCCAATTGTTACTGCTTGACGAAGTCACTTCGGCACTAGACGTCACCGTGCAAGCATCCGTGGTCAAGATGCTTGCGCGTATGCAGGCGGTCAGCGGAATGTCAATGGTGATGGTGTCCCACGATATTGCACTGATTGCATCATTAGCCGACAAGCTCATTGTATTAAGAAACGGAAAAGTTGTCGAACAAGGTTCTGTTGATGCCGTTATTGATTCTCCGATAGACCCATATACGCAGCACTTAGTGAACTTAGCGGCGACTGCCATTCGCAAATAAACCAACTAGAGGATGACAGGGAAGCGATTGCGCTTCATTTCCCAGGTTCACCATTTACGCTTCCGACAGAGACAGTGGAATAGTTACTTCCCTGCGTGAGCGGGGCATATCCCAATCTTTTTATAATGGCACCAATCGCACAATTTTGTGACATTGCAATGGAATTCACCCGTCGCACATGATGCGTCAATGTTTTCGCGGGTCTCAACAATGACACCGCGGGCAATGTTGAGTTTCACGGGTGTAACCGTGAGATCATGCTTGGCTTTTTGTGTGAGGTAGAGAAGCTCAACTCGTGACGTTGATTCCTGATCTGACTCTTCAAGCATGAGTGCATATGCAAGCAACTGAAAGAACTTGTCATCATCGGATTTGAACTTGGGGTTTGGAATTTTTCCGGTCTTGTAATCAGAGATCACGACACTTCCGTCGTCAGCAAAAATAAAGCGGTCGATGTAGCCCTTCATTGCGACACCATCAATATTTGCAAACACTTCGTGTTCCATGCCGTCTAGTTCGGTGCTTGCAGGGTCTTCTAAAGACCAAAGGTTTGTCATTGATTCAAAAGCAGCACGCTTGAAGTCAGCTAGTGACCCTGTTTTTTCTTCCAGAGCTTCAACTTTGGTTGCCCACTCGTGATTAGTCCAGCGGTCAGCAGCAAGTGACTTCAATGTTTCAAGAGTGCGGTTCTCTGCATCTTCTTTGTAGAGGTACTCAAGTACCTCATGAACGAAGGAACCCAGATACAGGTGCCACGCCGGCGGCTCTTTGATCTTGTCGATGTATGAGAGCTTGAACTTCTGGGGGCAATCACGAAAGAGCCCAATGGAGGATGGCGATAGGTATTCCGGTGGCGTAAACATTGTCTTATTCTCTCATGTCGGTGTAGCAGTAGTAATTCTTTGAATTAGCCGTGAATAATGTCTGCGTATTTAGACAGCACCTGTGCCGGCCCACTTACAAGGAACGTGGTGATACATGATTCACGCCATTTGGCCATGTCGTCGCGGATCTTTTCAATAGGGCCAACCAGTGCAACGTCTTCCACCATTGACAGGGGAATACAAGCAGCAGCTTCGTCCTTCTTGCCTGCGAGGTATAGGTCTTGCACTTTCAAGGCGACATCTTCGTATCCCATGCGAGCAAACACTTCAAAGTGGAAGTTGGTACCGCGTGCACCCATGCCACCTGCGTATAAAGCGAGCATCGGGCGCATCATGTTGGCGCACTTCTCAACGTCGTCACCAATAATGATGGAAACGGTGGCTGCAATTTCGAAGCGATCTGCTTTGTTTGTCTCGCCGCTCTTTGCGAATCCTTCGTTGAGGCATTGACGGTAATACGCGTCTTCTTTCGGGGAGAAGAACAATGGCAGCCAGCCATCACAGATTTCTGCTGATAGCGCAACGTTCTTTGGGCCTTCAGCACCGAGAAAGATTGGAATGTCTGTGCGGAATGGATGCACGGTGCTCTTCAGCGGTTTGCCAAGGCCAGTCCCGCCTTCAATTGGCATGTTGTAAAACTTGCCGCGGTAATTCACTGGTTTATCGCGGCGCACAATGCTGCGAATGATGTCGACATATTCACGTGTGCGAGCAAGCGGTTTTTCGTAGGGCTGTCCGTACCAGCCTTCGACAACTTGTGGCCCCGATGCGCCAAGACCCAAAATGAATCGACCACCGCTGAGATGATCCATGGTCATCGCTGCCATTGCAGTTGCAGCCGGCGTGCGCGCACCCATCTGCATAATGGAAGTTCCTAGGCGAATGTTTTTGGTTTGTGAGCCCCACCATGCAAGGGGAGTTAATGCGTCGCTGCCGTAGGCCTCTGCTGTCCACACACTGTCAAATCCAAGACGATCAGCTTCCTGAATTGCTTCTAATGCGTTTGCCGGGGGACCACTGCCCCAATAACCGCTGCCGTACCCGAGCGAGATGTTCTTTGCCATCTCCACACACTAGGCGGTCATGGCATCTGAGAAATCAGGAAGCGCGGCTCACAATATCGATGTAACGGGAGTGCGAATCAAGGTCACGTTCGGCGAGCTCATGAGTTGATGCGCTTGCGGCTTCGGCCGGGAACTTGATGAAGTCGCTGGCATTACGAGTGCGAGCACGAGCGATCTTCAGAGTGACCACGGGAATCAGAATAAATAGGGCTTTTGTTGCAAATCCTGAATATGAGGAGGACAGGTAGAAACCAATGAACACTGCGCATCCGTATGCGCCAATAGTTTGAAGAAATCGGGCATTGAAAGACTTGCTATTCATGCCTAGATACTTCCCCGCACAGGTGACGGCTAGGTAAACAAACGGTCAACGCAGTGGAACCATTAGCGCAAATACTGAATGCTTCCTGCTAAACCCTTATGGAATATGGATTTAGGTCAAAAGTACCTTATGTTGACACACCATCTCTGTACATTGCTCTTTGTGGACCCAACCCGGGTCCGGACACTAAGGAGAAAAAATGTCAATAAAACTAGTAAAAGAGGCCACAGTAGGCCCACCCATTCACCGAAATGGTATTTCAATATTCCCGCTCGTATACGGAGGTAAGCGTCCAAATGGCGCGGTGATCGCGGACGATTCATTGCAAGTCTCAGAACTTGATATTGCGTCAGTTCCCCAGCTGCAAGTGCACAACCCGGGATCGACAGACATGCTCATTCCTGCCGGCCGAGTCCTTGAAGGCGGCCGTCAAACACGCACGGTCAACGTGTCCATTTTGGTACCAGCCGGAGCAACCATCATTATTCCTGTGTCCTGTGTGGAAGCTGGACGATGGGGTGGAGGTTCTTCCTTTCGTGACTCAAAGCGCATGGCTTCTCGCAGCATGCGTATGTCAAAGGGGCGCAGTGTTAAGTCAAACATTGAAAACTACGGCACAAAAAATTCAAACCAGGGTGAAGTGTGGGACGCAATCTCAGAAGAGCTCACAACGCGTCATCTTTCCTCCCCATCAAGTTTGTTTCTTGACGCCGCCGAATCACTTGAGAACAATCAAGAACTCTCTGAGCTCATCTCAAATCTTTTGGGCACGGGTCCCGCAGAAGGCCAAACAGGGATCGTCGTTGCCTACGGTGACAAAATTGCCGGATTAGAACTGTTCACTAACCCAGATGATTTGCGCGCAAGTTGGGAAGCCCTTGTCAATTCAATTGTTTTTGATTCGCCAGTTACAGAATCAGAGAAAGACTCAATCATTGATGTGGCTGCAATTGAAGCTTTTCTTGCTGACATTGCCGATCAAGAGGGAACCGTTGCAAAAGGAACCGGTCTTGGTAGTGAGTTTCACGTTGCCAACGAACGTTATGTTGCACATGCGTTAGTCGACGACTCTGGCTCATTGCTGCATGCGTATGCCTTTGCAG
>Ga0209356_1000788_pt1 | contig 12572 bp, 14 predicted proteins | sample LauGreFaBDMM15SN_2_FD_188213 | JGI IMG/M metagenome (GOLD analysis project Ga0209356, IMG submission 188213) | Freshwater lake microbial communities from Lake Michigan, USA - Fa13.BD.MM15.SN (SPAdes) (version 2) | ecosystem: Environmental > Aquatic > Freshwater > Lake | place: Lake Michigan, USA...
ATCCACATGCTCGACATAGAACTTCAACCCTCTTCATGCCGTGACTGTTGTCTTCTCTTAGCTCAACAGCGTGATCTTCTTTAGGTTCATAGAAGCTTGGCCAGCCACAGTGGGAATCAAACTTGGTGGTGCTTGTGAATAGCTCAGCACTGCAACCTCTGCAGCGAAAGGTGCCCTTTCGCTCTTCATTTAGAAGTTCACCTGTAAAGGCACGCTCAGTTCCTGCTTCACGTAGCACAAGGTATTCGAGATCAGTTAGTTCCTGACGCCATTGTTCTTCAGTCTTTTCAACTTTACGTTCGGTCATTATTTGCCTTCTTAGGTAAATCACAGGTTAGAAACCTAATATAGAACAGTTAGTTCAAAAACAGGGAGCGGCTAAATGCCTAAGTCAAAGAGTGCAGATGCAATTGATTTGCTCAAGCCAGACTACAAGCATGTTGGGAAGCACAGAGCCCGAAAGACATCTAAAGATCGATGGACTTCCTTCCTTGTTCTAACCATCGCCTCAGTAGTTCTAAGTGCTGGAGGGTATCTAGGCCTTCAATCAGCAGTCAGTGCTTTGACGACCCCAGCTCCAACCAAGAGCATTGTCAATGGAGTTGACCTGAGTACCCCAATCACTGTTATTGATGGCTCAGGAACTCGTAAGTTTGCAATGAGAATTGGGCAGCAGCTACAAAATGCCAAGCTTGTTGTCCCTTACTCAAGAACCCTGGACATTACCTTTCCTCAGACCTCGATCACCATCCAGAAAGAGGAGTACAGAGCTCTGGCCCTTAGAATCCAGCGGATTATTGGTGAATTGGACATTGTTTTGAACGCAGAAGCCAAATACCCGATCGAGGTAAGACTTGGCGTTGGCTTCGAAATTAAGGAATAAACCCCTCTATAACAGTCCTGTTATCTGCCCAATATTGACTTGCACAGATACACCAAAACAGCCCTAGACTAAAGGAAGTCGAAAAAGATTCGTTTGCTACAACACTCGGAATCAAACTTCTAGAGAAATCTTGAGGTGAGACTGCAGTGAAGGAAGTACCGGATCTGATTCAAAAAGTAATAGGAGCAATAAATGGCACAAGGAACCGTAAAGTGGTTCAACTCTGAAAAGGGTTTTGGATTCATCACACAGGACGGTGGAGCAGACGTATTCGTACACTTCTCAGCTATCCAGTCAGAAGGATACAAGGAGCTTAGAGAAAACCAGCGCGTTGAGTTCGAAGTAAAGAACGGCGACAAGGGCCCTCAGGCTGACAACGTACACGTTATCTAATAACAAGTTTCATAAATTAGAGCCATCCCTTTGGGGTGGCTCTAGTTCTTTAACCGCGAGACTTGCACTCAAGTCTTTTCAGTGCCAAAATGGATTAGCACTCACCTTAGGAGAGTGCTAACTATCCATTACTTATCCGTCCAGGAGGGCGTAACCCAACATGGCAAAAATAATTAGCTTTAACGAAGAGGCACGACGCGGTCTTGAGCGTGGCTTGAACATCCTTGCTGACACAGTTAAGGTCACCCTTGGCCCACGTGGTCGCAACGTAGTACTTGAAAAGAAGTACGGTGCACCGACTATCACCAACGATGGTGTTTCGATTGCTAAAGAAATTGAACTGGAAGATCCATTCGAAAGAATTGGTGCGGAACTAGTTAAAGAAGTAGCTAAGAAGACTGATGATGTTGCAGGAGATGGAACTACCACTGCAACAGTTCTAGCCCAGGCACTTGTTCGCGAAGGACTTCGCAACGTAGCAGCTGGTGCAGACCCAATCAGCTTGAAGCGTGGAATTGAAAAAGCTGTTGAAGCAGTTATCGCTCAGTTGTTTATTCAGGCAAAGCCTGTTTCAAGCAAAGAGCAGATTGCAGCAACTGCATCTATCTCAGCTGGTGACACCGTTATCGGTGAAATCATCGCTGACGCTATCGACAAGGTCGGTAACGAAGGTGTTGTAACAGTTGAAGAAGGAAACACTTTTGGTATTCAGCTAGAACTAACCGACGGTATGCGTTTCGACAAGGGTTACATCTCAGGTCTATTCGTAACTGACCCAGAGCGTCAGGAAGCAGTTCTAGAAGACGCACTTGTTCTTATTGCCAACAGCAAGATCTCTCAGGTTCCTGAGATTGTTCCAATCGTTGAGAAGGTAATGCAGTCAGGTAAGACTCTTCTGATCATTGCTGAAGATGTTGAAGGACAGGCTCTTGCAACTCTAGTTTTGAACAAGATGCGTGGAACCTTCAAGTCTGTAGCTGTAAAGGCTCCTGGCTTTGGTGACCGTCGTAAGGCAATGTTGCAAGACATCGCAATTCTGACTGGTGCAACTGTTATCACAGAAGAACTAGGTCTAAAGCTTGAGAACGCAACTCTAGACATGCTAGGTACTGCTCGCAAGATTGTTATCACCAAGGACGAAACAACAATCGTTGATGGTGCTGGCAACAAGGAGCAGATTGCTGGACGTGTTGAGCAGATCCGTCGCGAAATCACAAACACAGACAGCGACTACGACCGCGAGAAGCTACAGGAGCGTCTAGCCAAGCTAGCCGGTGGTGTAGCTGTTATCCGTGCCGGTGCAGCAACAGAAGTTGAGCTAAAAGAGCGTAAGCACCGCATCGAAGATGCTGTTCGTAACGCTAAGGCTGCTGTTGAAGAAGGAATCGTTGCTGGTGGTGGAGTTGCACTTATCCAAGCTGGTAAGGCTGCTTTCGAGACTCTAAAGCTTGTAGGCGATGAGGCAACAGGAGCAAACATTGTTCGCGTAGCAATCTCAGCTCCGCTAAAGCAGATCGCAATCAACGCAGGGCTAGAACCTGGTGTTGTTGCTGAGAAGGTAGCCAACCTGCCTTCAGGACACGGTCTAAACGCCGCAACTGGAGAATACGTTGACATGCTTGCTGAAGGCATCAATGACCCTGTGAAGGTGACTCGCTCTGCTCTGCAGAACGCTGCATCTATCGCTGGTCTTTTCCTAACCACTGAGGCTGTCGTTGCTGACAAGCCAGAGCCTGCAGGTTCTGCTATGCCTCAGGGTGGCGGAATGGATTACTAGAACTTAGCCAGAATCGCTCCGGCTAAAAGGGGTGGAACTTGTTTCTCAAGTTCCACCCCTTAACCTTTAACCTCTTTAGCCGAGGAAAAGACGCTGGTTAGCTAGTTCGATTTCACTGTATTGGTTTGCTGCCAAGCGTAGAGCTTGACCAAGTTCACCTAACTGTGCATCAACAGTTGTTGCTGTTACTTTCCAACGAGTGACTAGTTCCTGGAAGCTGCTTGCTGCAGATCCACGCCAAACATCTTGCAAGCCGATTAGTTGAACGTGTAGTCCATCAACTTCTGCTTGTAGTTTTGCAATGGTTGCCTGAATGGTGCTGTTAGCAGCTAATACGTGTTCGCTGTCTACTTGAATTTGTGCCATGTGTTTACCTCCTTCGGTAAACATGTTCACAGCAAACGAGACTAAATAGTTAAGTAGTTTCTAAATTGTGTGTAACTCTGATGAGTTGGGGATAACTAGTTAGGCAAAGTGATCTTGAAGGTAGCTCCGCCACCTTTAGTCTCTTCAGCAACAAGAGTTCCCATATGTGCCTGAACGATACTCTTAGCAATTGCTAGTCCAAGACCAGAACCACCGGTATCTCTGTTTCGAGAGTTATCACTTCTATAGAAACGTTCAAAGACTTTGGTTCTGAGTTGCTTAGGAATACCTTCACCGTGGTCAATAACCTTGATGACTGTCTTCTCTTCTTGGTTACCAAGAGAAACTTCAATGTCCTTATCTCCTGCAAAATTGCAAGCGTTGGCTAGTAGGTTAGTCAGAACCTGGATAATGCCTGGCTGGTCAAAAGCAGCTTCGACTGAACCCTTTAGTGGTTCGCCTTTTAGGTCGGTCAAAGAGATTTTGGTTTTCGGGAATCCAGCAGAAACGTTTCTGATTACCTCTTTTGCGACAGCTCCTAAATCACCTCTAGAAATCTGTAGTTTCGCATCTTCGTCTAGACGAGCCAGTGCCAATAGTGATTCAACAAGGGAAGACATTCTGATTGCTTCACTCTCAATGCGAGACATAGCATCATCGACCTGAGCCTTGGACTTGAAAGCACCTTTTCTATAGAGCTCCGCATATCCTCTAAGGGTTACCAGGGGAGTTCTAAGCTCATGGCTAGCATCAGAAACAAATTGACGCATGCGAACAACAGTCTTATTTCTAGACTGGATGGATCCTTCAATGGATCCGAGCATCTCATTTAGGGAGTTGTTCAAACGGGCAATTTCTGTCTTGCCTTCAACATTAGGAAGACGTCTATCGAACTTTCCTTGTCTCACAGCATCAGCTGCTGCTGAAACTTCTCGCAGTGGCCTAAGCGCTGAGGAAATGGTTAGCCATAGTGCGAAACCGCTGATGAGCAATAGAACACCACTGAAGCCGAAGGCAATGGAGCGGTACTGGTTGATAATGCCTTGGCTTTGTTCCATTGGAATACCAACCACAACAGATCCAGCAAGAGACTCTTGAGCAATAGCAACAAAGCGCCATTCCTCAGGTTCTTTGTTCTGGCCTGGATCTCCGATGGTGATATCGGCTGAGAAAGGAAGTCCCTGTGTTGCTTCAACGGCTAAAACATTGAATTCAGAAAGATTTGGAACATCACCCTCGCGGATCGGTGAACCGACCATACCGATATAGATACGACCCTGAGGGTCTAGGAAAGCGATGTAATAATCTCCAGGTAGGGGAGGAACCGTTACAAGTCCAGCGTTAATTCTTTCATTGACAGTCAGAGGATCTTCATTAGCAAGCTTTAGAGCTGCTTGAGTAATCTGCCTGTCGGTGTTCTGCTGAAGATAGGTTCTCAGAACAGCAACTGTTCCAAACAGGCTCACACCCAAAAGAACAGCAACAATGCTTACCGACAAAGCGGTAAGTCTTGTTCTAAGGGAGATTCGACCCCATAGCTTACTTAGCAAGTTAGGTTCTGGGGCTGATCTAGGCATTTACTCTTCGTTCTTGAATGTGCGGAACATGTAACCAACACCACGTTTTGTGTGGATAAGTTGATTCTTGCTTAGAGGATCGATTTTCTTGCGTAAGTAAGAGATGTAACTTTCAACAATTCCTTGTTCACCGTTGAAGTCATATTCCCAAACATGGTCCAGAATCTGGTCCTTGCTCATCACACGGTTGGCATTACTCATTAGGAATCTCAATAGCTTGTATTCGGTAGGGGATAGGTCAATCTCAGAACCATTGACAAATACCTCGTGGGCGTCCTGGTTGATTCTGATCTCGCCAACTTCGAATATGCTCTCTTCAACATCCTGTTTACGAGTTCTTCTGAGGATGGCGTTAATTCTTGCAATAACCTCATCGATGCTAAATGGCTTAGTCATGTAGTCATCGCCACCAACAGTTAGACCAGTGACTTTGTCACCACGGTCATCTCTAGCACTAAGGAAGAGTACCGGTAGGTCTAGATTCATTGAACGCAGCTTCTTAGTGACGCTGAAGCCTGACTGATCTGGCAGCATCACATCGAGCACCATGATATCTGGCTTAGCTTTTTCAGCTACGGCAACAGCTTCGGTTCCAGTACCAACTGAATAGACACTGAAGCCAGCAAATTTCAAACCAGCTTCAAGTAGGTCTCTGATGTTCTTTTCGTCATCGACGATTAATACCTTTGGGTTCTTCATGCTCTAAATGTGCCACTAGATGCTCTATTTAGTCTGGATGTTCCCTGAGTGTTGTCTGGGAGAAATTAACCTATAAATCAACCGCATCAAGGATCTCATAGGCATACCCCTGCTCGGCTAGGAACCTTTGGCGGTTCTGAGCAAAGTCCTGGTCTGCCGTGTCCCTAGCAATAAGGGTATAGAAGCTAGCAGTTCTGCCATCGGCCTTAGGTCTAAGGATTCGACCTAGACGCTGTGCTTCCTCTTGCCTTGAGCCATAGGAACCAGAAATCTGAATGGCCACAGATGCCTCAGGTAAGTCAATTGAGAAGTTAGCAACCTTAGAGACCACAAGAACGCCCAGACGTCCCTCTCTAAACTCAGCAAACAATCTTTCACGCTCGCTGATTGGTGTGTCACCAGTAATTAGCTCTGCTTTTAGAGCAGCTGCGACAGCATTTAGCTGATCAATGTATTGACCAATAACCAATGTTGGTTCACCTGCGTGTTTTTCAATCAGTGTCCGAATCACAGGAATCTTCACTTTTGAAGTTGCAGAGAGACGGTATCGGTCTTCCTGATTAGCAATTGCATATTCAAAGTGTTCATCAGCTGGCAGATCTATTCGAACTTCAAAACAAGCTGCCGGAGCAATATACCCTTGCGCTTCAATTTCTTTCCACGGTGCATCAAATCGCTTAGGTCCAATCAAAGAGAACACATCGCCCTCTTTGCCATCTTCTCTAACCAAGGTTGCTGTCAATCCAAGTCTTCTTCTTGCCTGAAGGTCAGCAGTCATTTTGAAGATAGGTGCTGGAAGTAGATGAACTTCATCGTAAACAATCAGTCCCCAGTCATGATCGTTAAGTAAAGCTAGGTGAGCGTATTCTGCTTTACGCTTGGTGGTCAGAATCTGATAGGTAGCAATCGTTACTGGAGCTACCTCTTTCATAGAACCTGAGTATTCACCAATCTCTTCTTCAGTCAAAGTAGTTCTCTTTAGTAGTTCTGATTTCCACTGTCTAGCTGAAACCGTATTGGTAACCAAAATCAAGGTATTGGTTTTTGCTTTGGCCATAGTGGCAGCACCAACAATTGTCTTTCCCGCACCACAGGGCAAGACAACAACACCTGAACCACCATCCCAAAACTTTTCAACTGCTGAAGCTTGGTAATCTCGCATAGCCCAGCTATCTTCAACCAGGGCCATCTCATGAGGAATACCTGGGGTATAGCCGGCAAGATCTTCTGCAGGCCAACCAAGCTTTAGAAGTTCTTGTTTGATTTGACCTCTAGCCCAATCAGCTATCTGCCAAGTGTTCTCATCGATACGGTCAAGAAGTAAATCATTTACTTTTCGCTGTCTGGTTGTTTCAAGAAGAACTGCTGGCTCACTTGAATAAAGTTCAAGATCGCCTGATTCACCTTTTCTAATTACAAGGCGACCGTATCTAGACATGGTCTGTTCGATGTCCACGCGGATGCTCGCAGGAATAGGAAACTTACTGTATTTATCTAGAACACCTAGAACAAAAGAACTGTCATGGCCAGCAGCCCTAGCATTCCATAGCCCTAGCTTGGTTATCCGATAGGTGTGGACATGCTCTGGAGCTCGCTCTAATTCAGCGAATACCGCTAGGTCATGACGGGCATCAGCTGCTTGAGGATGATTCACCTCAAGCAGTGCTGTTTTATCGCTTTGAACGATTAGTGGCCCAGAAGACATCCTTCTAGCCTAAGCGAACGCCGGTAATGCTGGCTAATGGCAAAACTCTTTCACAGTCAGCTTTACGATCTCTACCTCTGAGTCTGCCGTTGGCCAACCCAGTTGGCTCTAGGAGGAATTCTCGGGCTGTGCCATTCATTTGTAGGGAGACTTGGATTGCAGCCTTAGTTTTGATAGCCATTTCAATCTGTCTAACTAGGTCTTGACCTTCTGGAGCTTCACTTAGTCGCTTATCGTGCTCTCGCCATTTCTGGATGTCCTCAAGAACCGAGGAAGTTTGCACCTGGGAGGCTTCCTTAGAGCCTGCTGCCAGCCAATTACTAACTACCTCGTCATTGCTGTTCTTTCTTATTGCCGCATACTTACTCTCTCGAAGAAGGTAGTAGACAATCTCGACTTCAAATCTTGATTCGAGTGTTGTTTCGGAGGTCTTGGTTATACCTAAAGTCTTGAGTGCTGAATCATTGAGAATCTGAGTTAGCAAAATCTGTTCGTTTGATTGAATCAAAGTTCCAGTAGGAGTCTCGCGCAATACCAATCTGCCAAATCTGGTTGCAGCTTCTCGGATTAGATAGTCAACCGGTTGGGGTAGTTCCACCCCGGAAAGTTCCATCAGTAAGTCTCTGATCTGTTGCTCAGTTAATCCAGTTTCAAGGCCAAAGGTGACACTCAAGTTATTGATGCGATAGCTAGAGGCAACACCAATACGTTCAGTTTCAACAAACCTTCTAAGTTCCAGTTCTTTATCTGTCGGCAACGGTCCAACAGCAATGATGGTCAGATCGGCTTGAATGATGATTCTGTTTTGAGTTGCGGGAAGATTCTTTGAAAGTAGAGTAATTGCTTTTGCTGTGTCACCTTCAAGAAGAGGTCTGAACCAAGAGCTCATATAGTTTGAACTTGAAAGCCCAATTAGTTCGGCAAAGGAGATGAGCATAGTGATGTGAGATAGGACTCCTTCGCGGGCTATTGGAAAAGTTTCTTGGAACGCATGATTCAGGTTCGAACTCTTAGATAGTTCAAACGTTGTTGTTTCTCCTAGAAGTGACATCCAGGTATTGGCTATTTGTTGCCAACGATCTGTAGGTGATGCCGAGAGCCAGGCTTGATAGGCGGAACCAACTTTCCACCTCTTATCTGAAACACCAATAAGAGAGCTAAGTTGTGCTAACGCATAAAGCAATCTTGCATACTCAACATCTCTGCCTAGGTGGAGAGCTAATCTCTTGAGTTCAGGAAGACCAACTTGACCTTTGCCAACTTCTCGAACATAGTTCTGCTCTAGTTCTATTACTAATTCGGTTAGAGCCTGAATTGTTTCAAAAGCACTTAATCCTGCTTGGGAGTCAATAAAGTTCTGGTCTGGGGAAATCTCTTCATTAGGAAGTGCCTTGGCAGCTTTCAGTTCCTCCAATAATTTTGGGGATACCAATTGCTTATAAGCAGCAACAGCTGCCTCTAGAGGTTTGTGTGTACCATCATCTGATTTCAGAACCAGAAACAGTTTCACTAGAGATTCAAGACCTTGAATATCGCTGCGTTTACCTTCAAGCAAATCACTAAAGGCAAGTAGCTGTCTTCTGGTTGCACCAGAGACTGCTCCAGTTACATTCTGCGGTTTGATAAGTGCAGTTGCTAGATCAAAGAAGTCATTCATGGAACTGGTAGGCATCAACCTGATGGCAACCACTCTAACTAGATCAGAATCGCTGGATTGAGCTAATGCCTTAGCAACCTGGAGGACTTCGCTCATCTTTGGTTATTTAGTCTGGCTAGATTTTTTGCGGCTTGCAGCGTTGACCACAAGTAATCCGATTAGGCAGACAAAACCGAAAGGCAAAAGCAGAATAGGGATCATTCCCCAGCCTTGAGGAACCCAAGTTGAGCTCACAAGTGGAGCTAGCAGAATTACCAGGACAGAAAGAATTGAAATAACAACGCTTCCTAGAAAGCCAAAGGCAAGGTACTTTTCCAAGGGATTGGTTGGTTCAACTGCTGTTTTGCTCTTAGAAACCTTGTTCGAGGATGATTTATTAGCCATCCTTTTAGAATACTGGCTTGGCTGAAGTAAAATGAACCCTGCGGCAACGAAAGAGGTAGTTATGCCAACAGGACACGTAAAGTTCTTTGACAACGTCAAAGGGTTTGGCTTTGTGCAATCAGATGAGGGTCAGGAAGCTTTCCTTCACGTAAGCAACCTACCTGCGGGAACCACAGAGATTAAGCCTGGTACTCGCATCGAATACAGCATTGTTGACTCCAAGCGTGGTGCTCAGGTTATGACTATGCGCATCCTTGAGGTCCCAGAGAGCCTAGAGAAGAAGCAGCGAGCAAGTGCTCGCATGAACAACGATGACATGGTCATCCTTGTTGAAGGTCTGATCTCTGCTCTAGACAAGATTCGTCCGAGTATTGAATCAGGTCACATTCCAGAAGGTGCTAGCGCTGAAAAGCTTGCTCGTCTTCTAAGAACTCTTGCTGACCAGTTACACAAATAATGGCTAGAGTCAAAAAACTTCCTAAGTTTGTAAAACTACTTAGACCAGAAAAGCAAGTCAAGAACCTTTTTGACTTGAAGGCTTTTGCTGAAGTAGCTGCTAAGTCTGCTGCTGAAAAGAATGAACTGGGTTCATTCATTGAATCAGTTGATGAAGGCGAAGGAATCTCAACCTATCTATTCGAAGCTAAGAAACTTGGCTATGCGGGATGGCGTTGGTCTGTGACTATCTTCCAAGCTGATCCAGTTACTGAACCAAGTCTTTGTGAAGTGGTTATGGTGCCAGGAGAAGATTCTCTAATTGCACCTAAGTGGATTCCTTGGTCTGAACGTCTTGCTGACTACCAGGCTTTGCAACTAGAGCTAGAAAGACAAGCTTTCATTGATGCAGCAAATGCTATTGATGAAGAAGAGGCTGCTAAAGCTTCAGCGGTTGCCGACCTTGAACCAAGCGAGGACGCCAAGAACTAGTCCTACAACTGCTGTGTAGGGATACCAAACCTTATTTGGGCTAGAGATCTGGTCATAGAAAACAACACAAGCTATCAAAGCGATAGCAAACCCAATCATTCCAATTAGCACAGCTATTCGAACTGTTCCATTTATTGGAGCAGGATCTGGCTTTCTTTCAGAATCTTTAGCTATCCAGCGCATGAAGATAATCTAACCCAGGTTTGAAACTACGTAGTCGATTGACTTAGTCAACTGCTGAACATCGCTAAGTTCAGTTGCGGTGAAGGTAGCAATACGTAGTTGGTTTCTACCAAGCTTTCTATATGGCTCGGTGTCAACAATTCCATTACTACGCAATACCTTGGCCACCTCAGCTGCATCAACCGAATCATCAAAGTCAATTGTTGTAACAACCTGTGATCTGTGCTCAGGGTTAGAAACAAAAGGAGTAGCGAAGCTACTGGCTTCAGCCCATGCGTATAAGTGGTCAGATGCTGCCTTGGTTCTAGCATCAGCCCAAGCCAAACCACCAGAAGTATTCATCCAATCAATCTGTTCTGCCAATAGGAACAAGGTTGCAATAGCAGGAGTGTTTAGAGTCTGGTTCAACCTTGAGTTATCAATAGCGGTCTTTAGAGATAGGAACTCAGGGATGTAACGATCGGTTGACGCAATTCTCTCTGCACGTTCAATCGCTGCTGGAGACATTAGAGCAAACCATAGACCTCCATCGCTAGCAAAGTTCTTCTGCGGAGCAAAGTAGTAAACATCTGTTTCTAGTGGATCAAAATCAATTCCACCAGCAGCACTGGTTGCATCCGTCAGGAACAGTGCACCTTTATCTGCACCAGCTACTCGCTTTACAGGAGTAACAACACCGGTTGAGGTTTCATTTTGTGGATAGGCATAAGCCGAGATACCAGCTTCTGCCACTAGCTCAAGTCTTGAACCAACTTCACCTTGAATAACTGTTGGCTTAGTAAGCCAAGGAGCACTTAGTGAAGAAGCAAACTTAGCTCCGAACTCACCGTGGACTAGAAGTTGTGATTTACCTTCAGCCAAGCTGTATGAGGCAACATCCCAGAAAGCTGTTGAGCCACCATTGCCTAGAACTATCTCGTAGCCTTCAGGGTTATGGAATAGGTCCATAAGGCCTTCTTGAACACGCTTGACTAGGTTCTTCACCGGAGCTTGACGGTGAGATGTACCCATTAGTTCTGCACCGGCACCTGCAAATGCCGCTATTTGAGCAGGTCTGATTTTGGATGGCCCACAGCCAAATCGGCCATCAAGGGGAAGTAGGTCTGCTGGGATATTTATGGTTGCCATGCCCAAAGTTTAGTCTTGCTTGGCCTAAGAAGATTTAGGCTTATCAGGTGACCGATTTGATTGATACCACCGAGATGTATCTTCGAACCATATTGGAACTCGAAGAAGAAGGCCATGTGCCGCTGCGCGCTCGAATCTCTGAGCGACTGGATCAATCTGGCCCTACAGTTTCTGAAACAGTTGCCCGTATGGAAAAGAACGGTCTGGTCATTGTCTCAAATGACAGACACCTAGAACTAACTACCCAAGGTCGCCACCTAGCTATCGAAGTAATGCGTAAGCACCGATTGGCTGAACTACTGCTATCTAAAGTCATCGGTTTGGACTGGCACCTTGTTCATGAAGAAGCCTGCCGCTGGGAGCACGTCATGAGCGAACAGGTCGAGCTAAAAATCCTCGAACTAGTCAAAGATGTTGAAACCTCACCTTTTGGTAACCCGATCCCAGGTCTTGAACACCTGGGCAGAGGAGCATCAAAGGCAATAGATGAGAAAGTCACACCTCTTATTGAGCACTTAGATGAGGAAGTAATAGTAAAGAGGATTGCTGAACCGCTTCAAGGCTACTCAGATGCTCTAGCTCACCTTCAGGCAGCTGGGGTAGTACCAGGGGCCCAAATAGTGGCTACCCAGTCCACCGACAGGGTCATTGTGAGCACCGTAGACGGCCAGAATTCAGTTAGCCTCACCGCGTTTGACGTGGCTCATATATTCGTGATTCCTGCGTAAATACTGGGCTTTAGGGCTTTTTGGCCTATGGATAATCTGTTCCCGCTGGATTTCGGGGTAAACTCATAGAACCTTGAGACATCCAACCGAGTCCAAGGAGCGAGAGAACTCAAGAATCACAGACTCGCCTAAAGACTTTTGGTTCACACCGAAGAATTTGTAAGG
>Ga0209356_1000791_pt1 | contig 12563 bp, 8 predicted proteins | sample LauGreFaBDMM15SN_2_FD_188213 | JGI IMG/M metagenome (GOLD analysis project Ga0209356, IMG submission 188213) | Freshwater lake microbial communities from Lake Michigan, USA - Fa13.BD.MM15.SN (SPAdes) (version 2) | ecosystem: Environmental > Aquatic > Freshwater > Lake | place: Lake Michigan, USA...
GCTCCTGAGATCTCACCTGTGTATGCACCTGAGTCGAACTTGCTTAGGTCCTGTGCACCTAGCTTGATTTCAAACTTCTCTGCGTCGATCAGTGTCTGAACACTTCTCAAGTCAGTGAAAGGCGGGAATACTGCAACCTCGGTCTTTGAGTAATCGTGATTAGCGTCACTCAGTGTCCAAGACAGCTTCTGCACCAAAGCAATAGCTTGCTGGTGGTCTAGGTTCATCTTCCAGTTACCCGCAATAAACGGAACGCGCTCAATTGTCATCGCAATACTTCCAAACCAGGCATAGCCTTACCTTCTAGGAACTCGAGGCTAGCTCCGCCTCCAGTTGAAATGTGTGAAAACATGTTGTCCTCAAAGCCAAGTGCACGAACAGCTGCAGCAGAGTCTCCTCCACCAACAACAGATAGTCCCTGAACTTGAGTGAGAGCTTCAGCAACAACGCGTGTTCCATCAGCAAAGTTCTCAAATTCAAAAACACCCATAGGGCCATTCCAGAACACTGTCTGTGAAGCTTTGATCACTTCAGCAAATGCCTTAGCGCTCTCAGGGCCAATGTCTAGACCTAGACCTGTTGCTCCGAAAGCACTCTCTTCGATTGCATCAGATGCTGTCACAACATGATCTGCATCTGCACCGAACTTACTAGCAACAACGATGTCGGTTGGAAGGACGACCCTCACACCTAATTCTTCAGCCTTAGCAAGGTATCCACGAACAGTTTCAATCTGATCTGTTTCAAGAAGGCTTGAACCTACCTTGTGACCTAATGCTGCTAGGAAAGTGAAAACCATTCCACCACCAACCAACAGTGAATCAACATTTGGTAGCAGGTGATCGATAACACCGAGTTTGTCTGAAACCTTAGAACCACCGAGAATGACTGTGTATGGACGAGCTGGGTTGGTAGTTAGACCCTCTAGAACACCCAGTTCACGCTCAATTAGAAGTCCTGCGTAGCTAGGAAGAAGCTTCTGTAGATCGTAAACAGATGCCTGCTTACGGTGCACAACACCAAAACCATCGCTGACTACCAAGTCGCCTAGTTCTGCAAGTTGCTTAGCAAAAGCCTGACGATCTTCATCGCTCTTCGCTGTCTCCCCGGCGTTGAATCTAAGGTTCTCAAGTACTAGGACGTTGCCGCTCGGAAGCGCTGCAACTGCATCCTTAGGGCTCTGACCAACTGTGTCAGTTGCGAATGCAACCTCCTGACCTAATAGCTCTCCAAGCCGCTTAGCAACAGGCTCTAGAGAGTACTTGAGGTTTACTTCACCATCTGGTCTACCCAGGTGGCTAACGACGATTACCTTGGCATCTCTGGCTAGTAGCTCTTTGATTGTTGGGACAGATGAAATGATTCTTCCGTCGTCTGTGATCCTAGAACCATCGAGTGGAACGTTTAGATCACAGCGAAGGATTACCCTCTGCCCTGCAATTTCAGGTAGGTCTTTGAGTGTGCGCATCTATTTAGAGTTTGCTTGCAACAAGCTCTGTTAGGTCAACTAGGCGGTTTGAGTAACCCCACTCGTTGTCGTACCAAGAAGATAGCTTGACGGTGGTTCCACCCACAACGCGAACTAGACCTGCATCAAAGATTGATGAGTGTGGGTCAGTAACGATATCGCTTGAAACGATTTCGTCTTCGGTGTACTTCAAGATTCCCTTAAGCGGGCCTGAAGCTGCAGCTGCCTTGTAAGCAGCCTTGATCTCTTCAACGGTAACTTCCTTAGCTGAAACCAAAGTTAGGTCAGTGATAGACCCGGTTGGAACTGGAACTCGAAGTGCGAAACCATCCAACTTACCCTTTAGCTCTGGAAGAACTAGACCGATTGCCTTAGCTGCACCAGTAGATGAAGGAACGATGTTGATGCCAGCTGCACGTGCACGACGAAGGTCAGAGTGTGGGCCATCCTGTAGGTTCTGGTCAGCTGTGTATGCGTGAACAGTTGTCATAAGTCCATTTACGATACCGAAAGCATCGTTGAAGACCTTAGCCAAAGGAGCTAGACAGTTAGTTGTGCATGAAGCGTTAGAGATGATGTGGTGGTTAGCTGGGTCGTATAGGTGCTCGTTGACACCAATTACGAAAGTTGCGTCGTCTCCAGTTGCTGGTGCAGAAATGATCACCTTCTTTGCACCTGCTTCGATGTGCTTGATTGCATCCTTAGCATCGGTGAAACGTCCGGTTGATTCGATAACGATGTCAACACCAAGATCTCCCCAACCTAGGTTTGCTGGGTCACGCTCTGCAAGTACCTTGATGATCTGTCCACCAACGATGATGTTCTGTCCATCAACAGTGACATCCTGGTTTAGGCGACCTGTGACAGAGTCATACTTCAGTAGGTGAGCTAGAGCCTTTGGGTCGCTCAAGTCGTTAATAGCAACGATCTCTAGATCGGTGCCCTTCTCTAGTTCGGCACGTAGAAAGTTACGTCCGATACGTCCAAAACCATTGATTCCAACGCGAGTGGTCATTTTGACTCCATTATTTTCCAGGCGCCACGAACGACGCTTATTTGAGTGGGTTTTTGGGGATTGAGTCCACTCAACACTGGGTGGATTACCTACTTTTAGGGTAGCAGAAGAGTCGAGGTGTTCTTGCTAGCCTCGTCAAATCTTGCCTGAACGTCTGCCCAATTGACGATGTTCCAGAACGCCTTCACATACTCAGGCTTGACGTTTTGGTAGTCCAGGTAGAAGGCGTGCTCCCACATATCCAGCATCAACAACGGGATTGAGCCCACTGATAGGTTGCCCTGGTGATCGTAAAGCTGCTCGATAATCAACTTCTGGCCCAGTATGTCCCAAACCAGGATTGACCAGCCTGAACCCTGGATTCCTAGAGCGCTAGCGGTGAAATGGGCTCTAAAGGCATCGAAAGAGCCAAAGAAGTTATCGATTGCAGCTGCTAGCTCGCCGGTAGGCTTGTCGCCGCCTTCTGGAGACATGTTCTTCCAGAAAACTGTGTGGTTTACGTGACCTGCAAGGTTGAAAGCCAGGTCCTTCTGGAATTTGTTGACCATGGTCAAGTCGTTCTTTTCTCTAGCTTCAGCCAGAGCGTCCAGAGCAGTGTTAGCACCATTCACATAGGCCAGGTGGTGCTTGTCATGGTGCAATTCCATGATTCGACCAGAGATGTTCGGCTCTAGTGCTCCGTAGTCGTAAGAAAGGTCAGGCAATACATACTTTGTCATGTTGGTTCTCTTTCGTTTTCTAGTCTTGGTCTAATTCTGTACCAGGAATACCCTGCTCGGCTGCAACCTTGTCAGCAAGGGCTAATAATCTTCTGATTCGCCCGGCGATGGCGTCCTTGGTAAGTGGAGGAGATGCCAATCTACCTAGGTCATCCAAACTGGCATCCCTGTGCTGAAGTCTTAGCTCTCCAGCCATCTTTAGGTGCTCTGGGATGTTATCCCCCAGAATCTCCATTGCTCGTCTAACTCTCATGCCTGAAGCAACAGCTGCTTGAGCAGATCTCATCAAGTTAGCGTTATCAAAGTTAGCTAGCCTGTTCTGCTTGCCTCTAACTTCTCTTCTAACCCTGAGCTCTTCATACTTCAAAACAATTCCATGAGCACCGATGTGCTTCAGGATTTCAACAATCGCATCACCTTCGCGAACTACTACACGATAAACACCGCGAGCTTCACGAACCTTAGCAATTACATCTAGTCTTCTAGCGATACCAACAAGAGCCATCGCAGCCTCGTTGCCAGGTGCTGTGATCTCAAGAGTTGCTGAGCGTCCTGGGTCGGTCAATGAACCATGCGCCAAGATTGCTCCACGCCAAACAGCAGCAGCCTCAGCTTTACTTCCAGATACAAGAGCTGCTGGTAGTCCTCTAACTGGTCTGTTCTTGGTGTCGATAAGCCCAGTTTGGCGAGCAAGAATCTCTGCATTAGCTGTGACGCGGATTTGATACTTTGCAGTCTTGCGGATTCCTCCAGCAGAGATTATTGCCAGTTCGCTGTCGCAACCATAGACATCAACGAGGTCCTTCTTCACTCTGCGAGCAAGAGCAGTTGTGTCAACTTCAATCTCAACAACAATCTTCCCGCCGACTAGATGAAGACCACCACAGAACCGAAGGATGGTTGAGAGCTCTGCCGCCTTTATGTTGCTCTTATTAACCTCGACTCTGGCCAGTTCGTCTTTTAATTCTGCTGTTAGTGCCATCTGATTACTCTTTCCCTAAATCTCTGTGCTTCACCCTGACAGAGATTTCTTCGTTCTCTGACAAACGTTTTGCTATCTCGATTGCTGTTGCAACTGATCTGTGCTTACCGCCTGTGCAACCGAGAGCGATTGATGCGTGCTTGCGGTTCTCCTTTAGGTAGCCACGAATTACTGGCTGTAAAGCTGCGATGTAGTTGACGATGAACTCTTCTGCGCCATCTTGAGACAAGACATAGTCAGCAACCTGAGCATCTTCACCGGTGAAGGGTCTAAGTGCTTCATCCCAATAAGGATTAGGAAGGAAGCGCATGTCAGCAATCAAGTCTGCATCACTTGGTGCGCCATATTTAAACCCAAAGCTCTGAACCAACAAGTTGAGTTTTCTGTTCTCAGCGCTAGCGAAGTTCTCAGAAATCTTGGCTGCCAGTTGATATACGTTCATGTCACTGGAATCGATGATCACATCTGCTTGTTCACGAAGTGGAAGTAAAGCCTTTCGCTCTGTTGCGATTCCATCGCTGATTGTTCCATTACCCTGCAATGGATGTGGTCTTCTAACCTGCTCGTAACGCTTGACCAGGGTCGCATCGTTTGCTTCTAGGAAGAGGATTTGTGCGTCTACGTTGCTCTCAAGCAATAGCTTTACGTGAGTACTGAGATCATCAAATAGTTCGCCACCTCTAGCATCAACAACAACAGCAAGTCTTGGTAGTTCCTTGTTTGTTCGAGAAAAAAGCTCCGCCATTGGCTTGATTAACTGCGGTGGCAGGTTATCGACTACGTACCAGTCCAGATCCTCTAACGCTTTACCAACGGTTGAACGACCAGCACCAGACATACCGGTGACTATAAGTAGTTCATAGCTCGTATCGATCAAGGTCGCTCTTTCAGAGAGTTGTTGCTCTTACTCTAGTGCTTTTGCGACACGCCCGAGTTGCAAAAGGTTCAACCTTTGCTAGAGGCTTTCAGTCTGCCCAATGTTGGCAATTATGGATTCGGCCAAGACCTGCCCAATCCCAGCCACTTCGGCTATCTCCTCAAATGTGGCTGCCCTCAAGCGCTTTGCCGAACCAAAGCGTCTAAGCAACGCTGTTACTCGCTTCTCCCCTAGGCCTTCGATGTTTAGAAGCTCTGTCGCAATCGAGGATTTACGCTTCTGCCGTTGAGCTGTGATGGCGAAACGGTGAGCTTCATCTCTAACCCTCTGCAACAAGAAGAGTGCTTCGGTGCCTCTAGGCAGGATGGTTGGGAAAGGGTCATTTGGTAGCCAGATCTCTTCTAGACGCTTAGCTAGACCCACAATGTTGATGTCTGTGATTCCTAGGTCATTCAGGGCTCTTTGAGCGGCATTGACCTGTGGTTGCCCACCGTCAACGATTAGTAGTCCCGGTCGATAGCTGAACTTGTTGCTCGGTTCTTCCTCTGCATTGACCAAATACTTCAGTCTTCTAGTTAGAACCTGGTAGATCGATTCAGTGTCATCGGTGGTCTCCTCGATATTGAACTTACGGTACTGATCCTTCTTTGGAAGACCATCTTCAAAGACGACCATGGAGGCAACTACACCAGTACCACCTAGATGCGAAACGTCAAAACACTCAATGCGAAGAGGCGCAGCAGAGAGGTTCAGATACCTTTGAATATCCCCCAGAGCTTCGGATCTGGCAGTGAAGTCAGCCGTCCTGCGGAGTTTGTATAAACCTAAAGCATGCTTTGCGTTGGTGTGTGCTGTCTCGGCTAAAGCTCGCTTGTCTCCTCTTTGCGGAACTCGAAGATCTACCTTGCTCCCTCTTATCTCTGACAGCCAAGCACCTAGCGCTTCAGAATCCTCTGGCAGAAGCGGAACCAATACTTCTTTAGGAACATCAGATGCGAATGTCGCATCTTTGCCGTAAACATTTTGGAGAAGGTATTCAACTAGTTCAGCAGTAGAGCGCTCGAGTTCTTTATCAACAACCCAGGCACGAACACCACGGATACGTCCACCACGAACTCTGAAGAGCGAGACCGCAGCAGTAAGTTCATCATCAGCAATTCCAAAGAGATCGGCGTCTGTCTGGTCTGTGAAGACCACGGTGCTCTTCTCAAGAACTGTTTCAAGAGCAGTCACGTCATCTCTGAGGCTTGCTGCTAACTCATACTGCTGAGTCTCTGAAGCTTCCATCATTCGGGCTCTAAGAGACTCGATGTGCTCTTCATCGCCATGGTTCATGAAGTCAACAAACTCTTTGCTGATTGCCTTGTGCTCTGCAGGGCTAACTCTAGAGACACATGGTGCAGAACATTTTCCTATGTCAGCAAGTAGACATGGGCGGTTAGTGCTCTTTGCTCTTTGGTAAGTTCCAGAGGGGCAGGAACGAACTGGATAGACCTTGAGCAGAGTATCTAGGGTTTCTCTGATTGCCCAGCTCTGTGTGTATGGGCCGAAATACTTAGCGTTCTTGATTTCCTTGTTGCGAGTTATGAAAGCTCTAGGAATTTCATCACCCATGGTGACTGCTAGGTAAGGATAGCTCTTGTCATCCTTGAAGCGAACGTTAAAAGGTGGATCAAACTCTTTGATCCAGGTGAACTCGAGTTGCAGCGCTTCAAACTCTGTCTTGACGATGGTCCAGCTAACGTCTCTCGCTGTTTGGACCATTCTTCTGGTCTTCTCTTGAAGGGAATCAAGAGGTGCGAAGTATGAACTGAGTCGGGCTCTAAGGTTCTTCGCCTTACCTACGTAGAGGACTCGCCCGTTCTCATCTAAGAAGCGGTAGACACCAGGGTCTGTTGGTATCTCCCCTGTCTTAGGTCGAAAATCGACGTCGTAGGCCATTTACTAACCTAGGATTTCCTTCAGGAATTTACCGGTGTGAGACTTAGCAACTTTCGCAACATCTTCAGGAGTTCCAGCCGCAACTATTTCGCCACCGCCAGATCCGCCTTCAGGGCCAATATCAATAAGCCAGTCAGCACACTTGATTACATCCAGGTTGTGTTCAATAACCACAACTGTGTTGCCCTTTTCGACTAGCCCGTTTAGTACTAGCAGAAGCTTTCTAACATCCCCGAAGTGCAAACCAGTCGTCGGCTCATCAAGAACGTATATGCTTCTGCCATTAGATCTCTTCTGCAGTTCAGTGGCGAGTTTCACTCGTTGTGCTTCACCACCAGAGAGGGTTGTTGCACTCTGTCCCAGGCGGACATAGCCAAGACCTACCTCAACCAAGGTATCTAGATATCTTGAGATTGAATTAATCGCTGCAAAGAACTCAGCTGCCTCAGATATAGGCATCTCAAGAACTTCTGAGATGGTCTTGCCCTTGTATCTAACCTGAAGGGTTTCACGGTTGTATCGTGCACCGTGACAGATCTCACAAGAGACATAAACATCAGGTAGGAAGTTCATCTCAATCTTTAGAGTTCCATCACCACTACAAGCCTCACAGCGTCCACCCTTGACGTTGAATGAGAATCTACCCTGCTGGTAACCGCGAGCCTTAGATTCTGGAGTATCAGCAAACAACTTGCGGATGTTATCGAATACACCGGTGTATGTCGCAGGGTTCGATCTAGGAGTTCTACCAATTGGGTTCTGGTCGACGTGAACAACCTTGTCCAGTTGGTCTAGGCCCTCGACTCGGGTGTGCTTTCCAGCAACACCTTTTGCTCCATTTAGCTTGTTGGCAAGAACTTCATACAAAACATCATTAACCAGTGATGACTTACCAGAACCGCTAACACCGGTAACAGCAGTTAGTGTGCCCAGTGGGAAAGTTGCATCAACGTTCTTGAGATTGTTCTCTCGAGCCCCAACTACCTTGATGACACGTTTAGGGTCAACTTTGCGTCTCTTCTCTGGTGTTGCGATTGACTCACGACCACTAAGGAACGCTCCGGTGATGGACTCCTTGTTGCCAAGGATCGCCTTGTAGTTACCGCTGTGAACTACTTCACCACCGTGAACACCGGCACCTGGACCAATATCCACAAGCCAGTCTGCAGCCTTGATGGTATCTTCGTCGTGCTCAACAACAATCAGAGTGTTACCAAGGTCGCGAAGCTTGATGAGAGTCTCAATTAGCCTGCGGTTATCTCTCTGGTGCAATCCAATACTTGGCTCATCTAGAACATAGAGAACACCGGTAAGACCAGCACCAATCTGAGTGGCTAGACGAATACGCTGAGCTTCTCCACCTGACAGGGTTGCCGCAGCACGTTCAAGACTCAAATACTCAAGACCAACAGCAACCAAGAACTCAAGTCTTGCCTTGATCTCTCTCAGAACCTGAGCCGCAATCTTCTCATCTCGTTTGTCGAGCTTGAGCTTTTCGAAGAATGAGAGGCAGTTTGCTAAGGACATGAAACAAACATCAGCAATCGAAGTGTTTGCAACTTTGACCGCTAGTACTTCAGGGCGAAGTCTTGCGCCCTTACAGTCAGGGCAAGGAGTCTCTCGGAGATACTCGGCCCACCTTGAGCGACCGTAGTCATTATCAGCTTCTAGGTATTTACGTTCGATGTAGTTGAGGGCACCCTCAAAGCCGGTGGTGTATCTAAGCTCACGCCCGTACTTGTTCTTCCACTTCATCTGAACGTCGAAGTTGTTTCCGTAAAGAACAGCTTCCTGAATCTCATCTGGAAGATCTTTCCAAGCTGTGTCCAGTGAGAAATCCATGTCCTTCGCAAGTCCAGTTAGAAGACGGGTGTAGTAAGTGAATAGACCCTTACCTTGAGTAGACCACGGTCTAATTACTCCACCGCTGATTGATTCTGAGACATCTCCGATGACCAGCTCTCTATCGACAGCCATCTTGGTTCCAAGACCTGAACAGGAAGGGCAAGCACCAAATGGTGCGTTGAAGGAGAAGGTTCTTGGTTCAATTTCAGTAAGAGCAAGAGGGTGCTCATTAGGGCAAGACATCTTCTCGCTAAAGTTTCTAAACCTGCCATCACCCTTCTCATCAATCAGATCAAGTGTGAGTCTTCCGTTAGCAAGCTTCAGTGCTGTTTCAACTGAATCGGTTAGACGCTGCAGAATGTCAGCCTTTGCTACAAGACGGTCAACGACTACAGAGATGTCGTGCTTGAAGGTTTTCTTGAGAGGCTTTGCTTCTGCAAGTTGAATCACTTCCCCATCAACGACTGCTCTTGCGAAACCTTGCGAGATTAGATCGCGGAATAGGTCAGAGAACTCGCCTTTCTTCTGATCGACAATCTGTGCAAGCACCTGGAACTTAGTTCCCGCTGGTAGTTGCATGATCTGGTCCACGATTTGCTGTGTGGTCTGCTTGGTGATTCGTTCACCACAGGTAGCACAGTGAGGGATGCCAATGCGTGCCCAGAGAAGACGCAGATAGTCATGAACCTCAGTGATGGTTCCAACAGTCGAACGAGGGTTACGGTTAGTAGATTTCTGGTCAATTGAAACCGCTGGAGAGAGTCCCTCAATGAAATCAACATCTGGTCTATCTACTTGACCAAGGAACTGTCTGGCATATGCAGACAAGGACTCAACGTATCTACGTTGACCTTCAGCAAAGATTGTGTCAAAGGCCAGAGAAGACTTACCTGAACCGCTCAATCCGGTAAAGACCACCATGGCGTTCTTAGGTATCTCAAGGGTTACGTTCTTTAGGTTATGAACTCTGGCACCCTTGATTACAAGCTTGTCTTTGGTGGGAATTGAAATGGTTGGCATCCCCATAGTTTAACCGACCAGCCTGACTTCCAAGTTCAGGCGCTTAGACCTTGTCTATCTGCCTAATGGTGTATTTGAGCTCGCTGATTTCGTCCCTCAGGCGGGCTGCCAATTCGAACTTCAACTCTGCTGCTGCAGCCTTCATTTGCTCATCAAGCTCTACTACTAGAGCCAATAATTCGTCGTAGCTGGCGTTCTGGTTAGGGCGGGATCTAGAGCCGACCGGCTGCTTCTTGTCCTTGCCACGCTTGTTCTTGCTCTCCTCAACCAACTTGGCGGTATCTTGCTCTTCTCTGAGGATGCTGTCAGTGATATCAGCAATCTTCTTACGAAGTGGTTGAGGATCAACACCCTTCTCCAGGTTGTATGCGACTTGTTTTTCACGTCTACGGTTGGTCTCATCGATGGCTCTAGCCATTGAGTCAGTTATCTTGTCCGCATACATGTGAACCTCGCCACTGACGTTACGAGCGGCACGACCAATGGTCTGAATAAGTGATGTGGTCGAACGAAGGAAGCCTTCCTTGTCAGCATCCAGAATGCTAACTAGGGAAACCTCAGGTAGGTCAAGACCTTCACGCAGTAGGTTGATTCCAACTAACACATCGAAGATTCCTGAACGTAGCTCTCTAAGTAGCTCAACTCTTCTAAGGGTGTCAACATCGCTGTGAAGATATCGAACTCGAACGCCTGCTTCAGTTAGGAAGTCAGTTAGATCCTCAGACATCTTCTTAGTAAGGGTTGTAACCAAAACACGCTCATCTTTAGCAGCACGAACCTTGATCTCTTCTAGTAGGTCGTCAATCTGACCCTTTGAAGGCTTGATGACAATCTTCGGGTCGATAAGTCCAGTAGGTCGAATGATTTGCTCAACCACGCCATCTCCCACACCAAGCTCATACTTGCCAGGTGTTGCAGAAAGGTAAACAGTCTGCCCAACTCTGTCTAGGAACTCAGTCCACTTAAGTGGTCGGTTGTCCATTGCTGATGGAAGTCTGAATCCATGCTCGACAAGGGTTCTCTTTCTTGAAGAGTCTCCTTCATACATCGCACCAATTTGAGGAACAGTTACGTGAGACTCATCGATAACAGTCAGGAAGTCTTCTGGGAAATAATCGAGTAGACAGGAAGGGGAAGAACCAGGTTCACGTCCATCTAAATGCCTTGAATAGTTCTCAATACCTGAACAGAAACCAAGTTCTCTAATCATCTCTAGATCAAATGTGGTTCTCATCTTGATGCGCTGAGCTTCTAGAAGCTTGCCTTGGATCTCAAACTCTTTGACTCTAGCCACCATCTCTTCTTCAATAGCTTCTAGAGCAACTCCCATACGTTCTGGTGAGGTGACATAGTAACTAGCTGGGAAAACGGAGATGGTGTCGATAGATCTAATAACTTCACCAGTGAGCGGATGCAATTGGTAAATGTTCTCAATCTCATCACCGAATAGTTCCAGACGGATAGCCAATTCGTCATACACCGGAATGATCTCAATGGTGTCTCCCTTGACTCGGAAGTTACCTCTTGAGAAGTCATAGTCATTTCTCTGATACTGCATGGCTACGAACTCACGAATAAGTTCGTCACGGTCAATGTTTTGACCTTTGTGGAGAGGAATTGACATGTCTAGGTATTCGCTTGGAGCTCCTAGACCATAAATACAGGAGACGGTGCTCACCACAACTACATCTCTTCGGCTCAAAAGGCTCATCGTTGCCGAGTATCTAAGTCGCTCAACTTCCTCGTTGATGGACGAGTCCTTCTCGATAAAAGTGTCGGTCTGAGGAACGTATGCTTCAGGCTGGTAGTAGTCGTAGTAGCTGACGAAGTATTCAACTGCGTTATTAGGTAGCAACTCTCTAAACTCATTTACTAGCTGAGCGGCCAGTGTTTTGTTATGGGCTAGGACAAGTGTTGGTCTTTGAAGGTTTTCAATCAGCCAAGCTGTTGTTGCAGATTTACCAGTACCGGTGGCACCCAGAAGAACTACGTCCTTCTCTCCCGCGCGAATTCTCTGGCTAAGCTCTTCAATTGCTTGTGGCTGATCTCCAGAAGGTGTGTACTCGCTTATTACTTCAAATGGAGCAAAGGTTCTTGTTGGACCCTTCACTTCTTAGCCTCATTAGCCGTCAGGAACTTCTCGTAGAGCGCGTCTGCATCTCTAAGTAGCAAAAAGATGTCCTGATTTGAATTGAGAATGTGGTCTGCTCGAGCTGCTCGTTCGATTGGCGTTGCCTGATTAGCAATGCGAACTTTGGCTTCTTGAATTGAGTATCCACGAGATTCAACTAGGCGATTGATTCTCTCAACCTCCGGTGCTTCAACGGTAACGACAGTGTCAAAGCCAAGATCTACATTTGCCTCAACTAGAAGTGGAACTGTGTAAACGACGACTGCATCAGTAGGTGCAGCTTTGAGAAGTTCCTGAGTTCTAGTCCGAACTAATGGGTGAACGATTGCCTCAAGCTTTTCGAGCTCTGGCTTTGAATTGAAAACAATGTTTCCCAGAGCTTTCCGATCTAGAGCGCCGGTTGAATCTAATACGCCAGTTCCGAATGCTTCGATAACTTGCTGCTCACCTGGGGTTCCCTGAGCGATTACTTCTCTAGCTAACACATCGGCGTCAATCTCAATTGCGCCACGGCTAACCCAGTGTTTAGCAACAGTTGATTTACCTGCTGCTATTCCTCCGGTTA
>Ga0209356_1000795_pt1 | contig 12514 bp, 10 predicted proteins | sample LauGreFaBDMM15SN_2_FD_188213 | JGI IMG/M metagenome (GOLD analysis project Ga0209356, IMG submission 188213) | Freshwater lake microbial communities from Lake Michigan, USA - Fa13.BD.MM15.SN (SPAdes) (version 2) | ecosystem: Environmental > Aquatic > Freshwater > Lake | place: Lake Michigan, USA...
AACCTTCCCAGACTATAGAAATGCAGTATCGTTCTTTAGAAACCCTAACGACACGAATAGATTGAAAATTTTCCATTGCGACTCATTTTGCGACTCACCAATAGAATTGTAAATGTCTAACTCACTGTGTGATTGTAGCTCAGTTGGTTAGAGCGCCGGATTGTGGTTCCGGAGGTCGCGGGTTCGAACCCCGTCTTTCACCCCCAGAAAAACTGCAAAACTGAACTCGCGAGGGTTCGGTTTTCGCTTTTTTTTGAACGCGTACTCCATATCTTTGAATTCAATGCGCGGATTTTTAGTTGCTTTTGTTAGCCATGCCGCCGTTAGTCTTTGGGCTCAAGACAGCCTAAGCTACCAGCCAATATACATGAATGCCACCGCAATTCGCAGCCTCCAGGGTCAGTCGGGCTCCAAGGTTCCAAGGCTCGGACTTTTTGGTTTGAGTCAGCCTGCGGCCGCCCGATTTGGTTGGGATCGGGTTCAAAACGATTCCGCATTTGCTTTTGACGCGGCCAAAACCCTTTGGCTCGATTACTACTGCCTCTTTGGAGATAGCCTGTCTGCGGATTGGGCCCTAGTGGAATCGCCTCGAGAGGTTTTAAAGCGCAAGGACCTGAAGCCTTGGAACCTAATGCCCAAGCAAAATTCTCCTTTGGCAAAGCCTTTGCCGCCCCTTGCTTTTGGCGGTAATTTAAGGTTGCCATCGATTACTTCTGATAGTCCAAAGGATGTTGCGGCTGCAGTTTTGCCCACTAATCCACCTAGTGAAATCAATTCCACTGAAATCCGAATTCTAGTTCGGTCGGGCGATAATTTTGGAATTCTTCAGCGACGCCACCCGGGAATTAGCCTCAAGGAACTCTATGCTGCCAATCGAGGCAGTGATCGAATCTACCCAGGTCAAGTACTTAAAATTAGGAGATGAATCGCCAAAGCCCTTGGATGACTTTTGCCTTTGTGGTATTGCTGCTGCTGCTGCTTGCGGGAAGCTCTTTATTGCCCGAATCAATTCGCCCGCTGGGGCTCAAATGGCCTAACCGAGACTGGGTCAATGTTTTTTTGCGTCCGGACCAAGATCTTAGGGTGCTCCCCGAGCAAGACAGCAGCGCAACGGCCCTGACCCTTCCAAGCCAAGGAGCCAAGGGTTTGATTGAGTTTCCTCCCGGCGACAGCCTGGGATTTGCCAAGTTTTCAAGAGCGCTTCAGGGTGCTAATAATCAGGTGGTGCGCGTGCTTCACTACGGCGATTCCCAAATCGAGGGCGATCGTATTTCGGCTGACCTTCGGGAGCTGCTTCAAAAGCGCTTTGGTGGAATGGGTCCGGGCCTGCAGGGAATGGATCCCTTTGTTCCCATGGCGAGCGTAGACCACAGGGCCAGTGGGAATTGGCGGCGTTTTGCATGCTTTGGCCGCCCGAGCGACCGCGAGCCGTCAAGTCTTTATGGATTGCGGGGAATTGCGCACCGCTACGAGGGCAGTTCTGCCAGTGTGGAATTCAGGGCGCGTTCCTATGGCTACGACCGAGTACGTCGGGCGCAGAAGCTGACCCTGTTTTTGGGTCCCTTTGAGAGTCCGACCGAGGTGAAGGTATACTTTGAGGACAGCCTTGCCCACATACGATACTACAGTGCTGGCGACCCTTCGACGATGGAATTCATGGCGTCGAAGCCGATGAGCAGGGTTCGTTTGGAGATGAACGGAGAAAGTCCGCTTTGGTACGGCGCGGCCTGGGACGGCGCACAGGGGGTAGCAGTGGATAATGTTTCGATGCGCGGTGCCGACGGCCTGGGTTTTAAACGCATAGATCGCCTCCATTTTTCGCAATCCCTAATTCAAGCAAGTCCAGGTCTGATTATTCTGCAGTTTGGCGGAAACGCAGTTCCCTACTTTAAGTCAGCGGGCGAAGTGGAGCGCTACGGGCGCGCCTTCGCAGCACAGATTCAATTCTTTAGGCGGGCACTTCCCGACGCAGACCTATTGGTGGTTGGTCCCAGCGATATGGCGCACAAGGTGGGTACCGACTGGGAGACCTATCCTTATGTGGGTAAGGTCCGCGACGTACTTCGCGAGGCAGCACACTCCCAAGGAGTTGCATTTTTTGACGTTTTTGCCTTTATGGGCGGTGCAGGAAGTATGGCCGACTGGACGCAGCGCAATCCGCCGCTCGCCGGTGCGGACCGAATCCACTTCACGCCCAACGGAGCCCGCAAGGTGGGTACGGCACTCGCTCAGGCCTTAGATCAGGAACTTCAACGCCACCATGGCCAGTAGTTTGCACCTAAGGTTTTTGGGGCTTTTTGGCCTGGTGCTCGCCATCCCAGCCTGGTCGCAGCCTCTGCCAAGCAGAAGTCCAGAACTGAAGCTTCCTCGGGGTGATTCTGGTTTAGAACGCGTGTGGCAGCGAATGGACACCCTCATTTATGAAGGCCGAGGGAGCCTCAATGTAGTCCACCTGGGCGGCTCCCACGTTCAGTCAGGAATGCTCACCGATGCCGTTCGCCGAGCGATGCATGATTTTGCTCCAGGGGTTCAGGGCTCGGTTGGATGGCTTTTTCCCTTTCCCTTGGCGGGCACCAATGGGCCGCGAAGTGTGGGGGTCAGCCACTACGGTACCTGGGTCGGGCAGCGCTGTTCCGTGCCGCAGCATCGCGGACCATGGGGTTTCTCAGGAATCCGTGCCTATACCGCCGACTCGTCGGGCTTCACGGTTTATCATAAGGAGGTTCCGCTGCAGGCCAAGTCGGTGCTAGTTTTCTACCCTGGTTCGGACTCCCTCAACGTGCCGGTGGTTTTAGGCCCTGTGGATTCCATTGTTCGCCGCAAGGACGGAATCGAGGTGCGTTTTAGCCAACCTATGGATACGCTTAGGCTCCGATGGATTCCGCGACCCAATCGACGCGACACGCTGAGCATCGAGGGATTGCTTTTTAGTCCCGAAGATTCCGAGGGTATTCGGTACCACTCCGTGGGAGTCAATGGGGCGGCGACGCATAGTTTTCTCAAAGCCAGGCGGTTCAGCGACCAACTTCGCGAGCTTCCGCCGGATCTTGTCATTTTTGGACTCGGAATCAACGACGCCCACAAGGCTCGTGGCAACTTTGATACCCTAGCCTTTGAGCTCCGCTACGACAGCCTTGTTGCCGCGGTACTAGGGATTAATCCCAGGGCGGAATTCATTTGGTTTACCAATAATGACGCGCTCTACAAAGAAACCAATAATCCGCACGGACTGCAGGTGAGCCGGGCAATGTACCGACTGGCCGCTCGCCACGACGGAGCCATTTTTGATTTCATGGAGTTGATGGGTGGCTATGGTTCCATTCGGCGCTGGATGACCAATAGTTGGGCCCGCCCCGACGGCATTCATTTGAGCCAAGTTGGCTACGAAGCTCAGGCGGATTGGTTCGCTCAGGCCTACCTGAAGGCCTACCTTCGCCACCAAGAACGCAGTCCATGGTGAATTCTTTGATCCAGCTCCTTCAGGCCGAGACCAGCAGGCCCTGGACCTTCCTTGAGCTCGGCTTCTGGGTATTTTTAGCCTTTGTGCTTATTGGGTTTGCCTCTTTAGAGCGCAAGCTTGCCCTGCGCAACGCCTACTTGATGCTGGTCAGTTGGTTTTTTTACTACCATACGAGCCAGTGGTATGTGGTGCTCCTCATTTTCGCCACCAGCGTGGACTTTGGAGTTGCTCATGCCCTGCACCGAAGCGACAGACCCTGGCTACGCAGGCTTCTGCTCGCGCTGAGCATTTTGTCGAACCTAGGCGTTCTGTTCTTTTTTAAGTATGCCTACTTTGCGGCCGACCTTTGGAACGACCTAACGGGTTTAGCCTGGAATCCAACGCCCTTTTGGGCGGGCTGGAGCAATGCTAGCCTAGGTACCGATTTTGTAGAAGACGTTATTCTTCTGCCGGTCGGGATTTCTTTTTACACCTTTCAGTGCCTGAGCTACACCATAGACGTGTACCGCCGCAACCTTACGCCCGTCGCTAGGTTTACCGATTTCGCTTTCTACGTCAGTTTCTTCCCCCAGCTTGTCGCCGGTCCCATCGTGCGCGCGAGCGATTTTGTGCCCCAGTTATATCAGTCCTATCGAGTCACACGGGCTCAATTCGGCCTCGGACTTTTTTGGATCATCAATGGATTGCTCAAAAAAGTAATTCTAGCGGACTTCTTAGCAGTTCACCTGGTGGATCGGATTTTTAGCCAACCCACGCTTTACACGGGTTGGGAGAACGCTCTTGGTCTACTGGCCTATACTATGCAGGTCTATGCTGACTTTAGCGGATACACCGACATCGCCATTGGAATCGCGCTTTGGATGGGCTTCACCTTAGCTAAAAACTTTGATTCGCCCTACAAGGCAAGTAGCGTGGGCGAATTTTGGAAGCGTTGGCACATGTCGCTCTCCAGTTGGCTAAAGGACTACCTCTACATTCCTTTGGGTGGTAACCGCAGCGGTTCAGTAGCCAGCTACCTGCTCATTTTTGCAGGACTCTTTGGGCTAGCCCTATCTGCCACCTCCCCGTTTGTCTCCTACCTGCTAGCAGGAGTTGTTTTGGTATTCTTGCTCCTTTACCAGTTTATTCCGGTCTTTCGACGCGGATTCAATACCAATGTAAATCTGATGCTTACCATGCTCTTGGGCGGACTTTGGCATGGCGCGTCATGGAACTTTATGGTATGGGGCGGACTCAACGGCCTCGGTCTATTGGCGCATAAGCAGTGGACGCGACTGCGGCCTTACCAGGTCGATGGCTGGATGCTTCGTGGCTTAGGTGTTCTAATTACGCTGCTGTTCATCACCTTCACTCGCATCTGGTTTCGGGCGCCCGATTGGTCTACGGCCATGTCCATCGTCAATCAGTTGTCTACGGGCTGGAATGTGGTCCCGTCGCTCGCAATGCTGGCTGCCTGGTGGCGTCCCGCCCTTATTTTGGCCATGGGATTCGCGATTCATTGGATTCCAGAGCGCTATAAGGCCTGGTACCGCGATCGATTTGCAAACCTTAATCACTTTTTGCTGGCGGGTATAAGCCTTGCTGCGATTCTATTGGCCTACCAGTTCATGGCGGCAGAGAGTCAGCCTTTTATTTACTTTCAGTTTTAAGGCCCCCTTTAGGTCCTTGGGCGCTCATTTGAGCCTCTAAGGCTGCGGCAAGGGCATCGACTGCTGCCGTGCTCTGCGCCAGGACTGAACGTAGCCTTGGTACTGCTGTGCCATGCCTCTTGTTTTGCTTGCATAGTGTCCTCCAGGACCCTTTGCCACTTGATCTACATGGCCAAACCAGCGAGAAGGGTCGTAGCCTTTCGCTTTTGCCCGCTTTCGAGCGTCCAGCACCGGACCGGGTCCAGTATTATAGGATGCCATTACAAAAGACAGGCGTTGGTCGTCCGGCACTCCACGGTCCGCCCAAAATAGGTCGAGGTAGCGCAAATAGCGAATTCCTACTTTGATGTTGGATCTTGGATTAAAGAGGTCAACAGGTCCTCGATTCATGCGCGTTGCAGTCGCGGGCATCAGCTGCATTAATCCCACGGCTCCCGCAGGAGACACAATGCTCGAATTAAAGCGACTCTCGGCAAAAACAAGAGCATTGAGGGTGAACCGGTTCCAGCCGTCGTGACCCACTAAGAGCGCGTCGTAGCTCGAAATCAGGCTGTCTCGGTCGCTGGGCTTGGGAATGGGCTTTCGCGCAAGGGCTCCACGAAGATTTCGGGTTTTGGAGCCCTGAACAAGCTGGTTTAGTTCCTTGAGAAGCAGGCTGTCGCTTGGGCGCAATGCCCAATGAAAGCTGCCCTTTGCAAGGTCGATGCCCTTCTTGCCCCAGGATCGAAGCATGTAGTCGGGCAGTATCCATTGGGCTGAGTCAAGGTTAGCGAACCGAAACATCGAGGTGGACGCGGGGACTACATTGAGCTGCTGTGCTTCCAGCATCCATAGCGGCTTGGGGTACTCTCCAGGAATTTGAATGGTTTCTGGAGCAGATTTTTTCTTGGAATTTTTGCCTTTTCTGCTTGTTTTTTTGACGGATTTTGGCTCGGGAATGCTGCCTGCGAGCTTCCAGGTAAAGCGACGAACCGCCTTGGTTGCGGTCAATTCAACGAGGCCCTCTTGGGGAATAGGGCCAACGGCAACATCGGCTGTTCCGAGGCGCACGGCTTCGAGTGCTTCCTGTACCGAAGCAGCATACTGCCATTCAATCGAATGCCCAGACTGCCGCCCCCACCACTCGAGCAGCTGCACGTCGTAGCCAAGCACACGGCCTCCTTCTAGGTGCATTACCCCTAAATCAGGCACAACCACGACCCGTACGGTCCCGGCACTCCATGCGTCGTTCCAGGTTGCCGTGCGGTCTAGGTCCATGGACGGATTCGGCGAGCCCACCATAAATGAAACGGCTACGAGGATTAACAACCACCTCCAATGCTTGAACATTCCCCGAAGTTCGGCACTTGGGGGCTTACTTTTGCACCGGTATGGACTCCGGCTTAAAATTCCGACTTATGGAATGCAGCGACGCGGGCTGTCTTTGCCCTATAAACCACCCGAGCACGCTAGCCTAAACTGCAGCGACAGAACCTGATAAAGCAACAAACTACCTTCTAAAACCATGGAAAACCTCAAGAAGACCGCCCTTTATGACCTTCATTGTGCATTGGGCGCTAAAATGGTCCCCTTTGCCGGATACGATATGCCAGTGCAGTACGCAGGAGTGAGCCACGAGCACCACGTTGTTCGCAGCAAGGTGGGTATGTTTGATGTGTCGCACATGGGTCAATTTTGGGTGGAAGGTTCCGAGGCAATGGACTTTGTTAATTCGGTCACCAGCAACGATGTCAGCAAACTAACCGAGGGCAAGGTCCAATACAGCTGCCTGCCTAATTTAACGGGCGGAATCGTCGACGATCTTCTGGTATATTGCGTTAGCCCAACCCAGTATATGCTGGTAGTAAACGCAAGCAACATGGCCAAGGATTGGGCCTGGCTTAGTCAGTTTGCCCCGAACTATGCAGTGACCATGAGGGATGCCTCAGACGAAACCGCGCTCATCGCCGTTCAGGGTCCGCTCGCCGCCAAGGCCATTCAGTCGCTGACCAACCTTGATCTGGCGGCCATGACCTACTACACCTTTGGAACAGGAAGCTTTGCAGGCTTCGAGGGTATTTTGGTTAGTGCCACGGGCTATACGGGTTCGGGCGGATTTGAGATCTACCTGCCCAATGCGCATGCAGCGGCAGCTTGGGAGGCCATTATGAAGGCTGGCGCAGAGTTTGGGCTAGAACCCATTGGTTTGGGTGCTCGCGATACCCTGCGCCTTGAGATGGGCTTCTGCCTGTATGGCAACGACATTGACGATGCAACCTCGCCGATCGAAGCAGGCCTGTCGTGGATTACCAAATTCACCAAGAACTTCACGAATTCCGCGGCGTTAAAGGCCCAAAAGGAGCAAGGGGTGACCCGCAAACTGGTGGGCATCAAGCTGCTCGAACGCGGCGTTCCGCGCCATGGCTACCCCATTCTCAACGAGCAGGGTGAGCCGGTGGGCGAGGTAACTAGCGGAACCATGGCTCCTTCGCTCAACGAGGCGATAGGTATGGCCTACGTGCCCAGCGACATGGCTGCACCAGGCAGCAAGGTATGGGTCGAGGTCCGAGGCAAGGCCCTAAGTGCCGAGGTGGTTACGCTGCCGTTCTACAAGGCCTAATAGGAGGTCTTCCCCTGAATGCTTAGAGAGCAAAGGCAAACACGTCGGCGCTTCCGTTGGGGCGGTATCCTTGAAGGAGCACGCCGTCTCCAGGACCAAGTTCGCCCAAAATGGCGGCAACGTCTTGGGCGCTAGAGACTAATTTGTTGTTCAACTTAACCAGGATAAAGCCTTTGGGAACCCCTGCTTGGGCGAGTTTGCCTTCTCCGGGATTGGTAATTCTGACACCAGACCTAAGGCCGTACCGAGCCTTGTCGTTGGGAGACAGGGGTTCAAAGTCAGCCCCCAGCGAGGGTGAAACAGCCAAATCTTCTTTTTTGAGCACGTCGGTGGTACCCTGGCGGTTGCGCAGTACTATGCTAAAGACCTTCTCTTTGCCCTCGCGAAGAACTACCACCGATACTTTGTCGCCAGGGCGGCGGCTGCCGATTACCTCCAAAAGTTCCGACATTTTTTTTACGGATTTGTCTCCTGCTTGAATCACAATATCACCCTTTTTGATTCCGGCTGCCGCAGCAGCTCCGTCTTCGGTTACGCCAGACACATACACGCCTTGCGATTCTTTAATGCCCTGCTCTTTTGCTAGTTCAGGGGTAATATCAGCAATATTGACTCCCAAGTAGGCTCGTTGCACTACCCCGTGCTTGGTAAGGTCATCAACCACCTTGCGCACAATATTGGCGGGTATAGCAAATCCGTAGCCTTCGTAGCTCCCGGTGCGGGTAGAGATGGCAGTATTGATTCCGATTAAATCACCCCGCGTATTGATTAATGCCCCACCGGAATTTCCTGGGTTGACGACCGCATCGGTTTGAATGAAGGCTTCAATGGCAGACTGGTTGTCGATTATATTGATGCTTCTGCCCTTGGCGCTAATTATTCCGGCCGTGACCGTGCTGTTAAGGTTAAAGGGATTACCCACGGCGAGCACCCATTCTCCCAAGCGCAACTCGTCGCTGTTGGCAAAGGCGAGGGAAGGGAGGTTTTCAGCTTCGATTTTTAGCACGGCAAGATCGGTGGTGGGATCAATTCCGATGACCTTAGCGAGGTATTCCTTGTTGTTGTTCAAGCTCACTTTGACTTCCTTAGCCTTGTCAATAACGTGGTTGTTGGTTACAATGTAGCCGTCGCTGCTGATTATTACGCCTGATCCTGAGCCTTGAACGACCCGCGGCTGCATCTGGCTGCCTTCTCCAAATCCAAAGAAGAACTCGTTAAAGGGGTTAAACGTATAACCCTGCTCTACGGATGTTTTAACGTGCACTACGGCATTGACGGCGGTCTCTGCGGCGGCGCTAAAGTCCGTAGACGAAACCAGGGCAGGACGATTGCCGACGAGCGTCATACTCGATTCGGTCCAGCGTGACGCTGGAGAATCCGTGCTGCGAAAAGCGTCGTAGAGGGCTGCGCCGCCTGCTCCGGCAGCGAGGGCAAGGGCTCCAAGGGCGGCTATTGTTTTGGTGTTCATTGGTAGTAAATGATTGGGTTAATGACAGAAATAGGGCAATCCAAAAACTGTTCCACTGCCTAAATTAGCGTCATGTTTCGTCGATTTGTGAAGTACCATGGCAGTGGCAATGATTTCGTGATCGTTTTGGCTCCATTGGATGCCACCTTTTCTCCGGTTATGGTTGCGGACATTTGCCACCGTCAGTTCGGAGTGGGTGCCGACGGCTTCATGGCAGTCGGGCCGGCCAAAGCTGCGGACTTCAGGGTAGACTACTACAACTCCGACGGGCGCTTGGGCTCCTTGTGCGGAAACGGCGCTCGATGCGCGGTGGACTTTGCCCGGAGCCAAGGCTTTTTTAATGGCTTGAGCTGCACTTTGGAGGCGGCAGACGGTATTCATCGCGCCTTCTATCGAGAGGACGGGATGGTCTCAGTCCAATTCGCCGACGCCGCTTTGCCTCTTGCCCAGCATGGCGGGTGGTTCGTGGATACGGGATCACCGCACCATGTGTCTCTTGTGGCGTCGCTCGATTCCCTGGATGCAGTGGGGGAGGGCCGCGCCCTGCGCTACGGAGTTTATGCGCCCGCCGGTGCCAACATCAACTGGATGGAGCGTCGCGGCAGTTCATGCGCCATGAGGACCTACGAGCGTGGCGTAGAAAACGAAACACTGAGCTGTGGCACGGGAGCCGTCGCGGCCGCCTTGGTTGCCAACCAGCAGTGGGGTTTGGCCAGTCCCATCGCATTAGAAGCTCAGGGCGGAATTCTGGAGGTTGCCTTCGAATTGGAGCCTGACGGCTTTAGCCATATTGTACTCACGGGGCCGGTGGCTCGAGTTTTTGAAGGAGAATGGACGGCTTAAGCCTTAGGGCCCTGGAGCCCGAAGACCTTGACCTCTTGGTGCGCTGGGAGGCGGACCATGCCGATGCAGGCCTTCGCGTCTCTCCCTACAGCCGTGCCGTTTTGAGCCGCTATCTTGAGGAGTCCCACCGAGATTTTTGGGATGCGGGGCAGGTTCGATTTGTGCTTTGCGACTCTTCGGGTAGCGCGGTCGGACTTTTTGACCTGTTTAACGCCCAGCCGGTGCACCAACGCGCCGAAGTTGCCCTGCTTGTGGACCCGTCTATGCGCCAGCAAGGTCTAGGCAGAAGCGGACTTTTACTGGTAGAGCAGTGGGCCTTTGGCCGTGTTGGCCTGCGCAGTCTTTATGCCGAAGTTTTTACCGATAATGCCGCGGCACTTCGTGTTTTTGCCTCGAGCGGATACCAGTCTGCGGGAGTATTGAGGGCATGGTACCGCGTGGGGCGTGAGTTTCGTGATGCGGAACTTTTTCAGCGTCTTCGTTCATGAGAAGGCGGTCTCGAAGGCCTCGTTCGCATTGGCCTCGTTGGTTGCTGCTTCTTTTTGCCCTTGGAGCCGCAGCGCTAGTTTTATGGCCATCCCAGGACTTTAATCCGCACAAAGTCGCCATTGACGTTCCGCAGGCCGACCGGCGCGTACTGGCTCTTTTGGATAGCATTGCTTCGACGAATCCAGAGGTTAGTTTGAACCTGCTGCGTTTTGGGGCCATGGTACAAGGGGACTTTGTGGTTCCTGTCGGATACTATGAAATTTCTCCTAATGATCCCTGGTGGCGCAGCCTGCATCGGCTAAGAATGGGTTACGAGACTCCTCGTCGCCTGGTAATCAGGGCCTACCAAGGTCGCAGCAGTCTGGTGCGTCATTTGGCAAGCGTCATGCATCCTAGCCCCTCAGAATTTGATGTGGCCCTGTTTCAAGGAGACAGTTCTGTGCCCTTGCTTCCCAATACCTATGAGGTTTATGCCTCTCTAAATCCGCTTGAATTTGCAGCACGCATGGGGCGCGAGTTCGACGCTTTTTGGAATGCCAACCGCATGGAGTCGGCCACTGCGCTCCAGTTGACTCGCTACGAAGCCACCATCTTGGCGAGTATTGTGCAGGCGGAGTCCAAGGAACCCGCGGAATGGTCACGGATTGCGGGGGTCTATTTGTCTCGCCTTCGCAAGGGAATGCGCTTGGAGGCTGACCCTACGGTGGTTTTTGCCGTGCTAGACCGCAAGCTTGCTCCAGAACCTATTCGTCGCGTTACGGGGACCATGCTGCGCCTTGAGCACCCCTACAATACCTACCGCAGCAAAGGACTTCCTCCGGGCCCCTTGGCAACCGTTCATCCTCCGGTTATTGACAGTGTACTGTCTGCACGACCTAGTGGTGAACTCTTTTTTTGTGCTAATCCGTCCAAGCCAGGATTTCACCTTTTTGCCAAGACCTATGCGGAGCATCTCGCCTACCGCAAACGCTACCTAAACTTTATATCTAAATAGCAATGGCCCACAGAGTGGGCCATTGCAAGGTATTGGATGAAAGTCACTCTGTGCTATCGAATGAATCGTCGCGTGTAGCTCTGACCCTGCCACTCGACCACCGCTTGATACATTCCGGCGGGAAGCTCGGCGGTTTCCCAATCCAGGCTTACCAAACCGCCTTCGTGGTTGAAGTCCTGGCTAAAGAGGGATTGCCCAAGCATATTAATCACCGTAAGCTTGATCGCTCCGGATTCATTGGATTGAAATTCAAGGCTTGCCCTAGATCCATTGCTTGGGTTGGGACTCACTCCACTTAAGAAGGCTTCGGAGAGGACGACCTCAGAGGTTCCAATGTTTACAATGTCCGCTGGGGTGCCAAAGGGAGCACGCTTTAAGCAGAAGTTGTCTATAGCCCATCCTTCTTCAGATAAGGTAAAGTCCGAGCCAAAGCGAAGCCGGAATACAAGGGTTCCCGCATTGTCTGCAGTGAAATTAATAGAGGCATTGCTCCAACCGCTTGAGTTGCCTGAGAAGCCAGGGCGAATGTTGTCAAGACTCGTGACGTGCACGGTGTTGTACCATTTGCCAGAGGGTAGAACGTTGCCTAAGGTGTACCAATTGATTCCTCCGTTGTAGGACCAATCAAGGCTACCGCCGTCGTGGTACTGCTCCGATAAAAGGTTGTAGTCGAAGTCAAGCGTGTACACCATACTACTATCGAGCACGAAGAATGGCGTGTGCAGCGAACTTCTGCCCATGTGGCTGTAGTTGGCGGTCAATTTGGTCATCCAGGCCTTGGTTCCACTTGCTGCAGCGCTAATGGTCGTTTGAGCGGGGGTTCCAAACTCCCAATCGTGGGGCAAGGACTTAATACTAGAGTGCAGGGGCAACCAAGCTGCCTTGCTCGGATCTTCAAAGTCATTGCAGTAGCCAATGGCATCGATGTAGATCTTGTCCGACACCTGAAAGTTTAGGCAAAGTTGATCGTCTGCCATCTGGTTGTCTTGCTTGTCGTTGGGTCGGGAGGTCT
>Ga0209356_1000803_pt1 | contig 12454 bp, 8 predicted proteins | sample LauGreFaBDMM15SN_2_FD_188213 | JGI IMG/M metagenome (GOLD analysis project Ga0209356, IMG submission 188213) | Freshwater lake microbial communities from Lake Michigan, USA - Fa13.BD.MM15.SN (SPAdes) (version 2) | ecosystem: Environmental > Aquatic > Freshwater > Lake | place: Lake Michigan, USA...
AGAGCTCGGCGCGAGGCACCACGGCCCCGCGGCGATGCGCTAGGTATTCCAGCAGCCCGTATTCCCGGCCGGTGATGGGCTCATCCTTGCCGTCCTTGGTCACGCGGCGGGCCGCCGTATCAATCACGACTCCACCGAGGGAGATAATGGCCGCGGCCGAGCTATGGTTACGTCGCACCAGAGCGCGGAGGCGGGCGAGGAGCTCCTGCTGCACGAAAGGCTTCGCGACGTAATCGTCGGCGCCGAGGTCGAGCCCGGCGACGCGATCATCGACCGAATTGCGCGCGGTCAACATCATGATCGGCGTCCGCTTGGTGTGGCGCAGGCGGCGGAGCATCTCGCGGCCATCCATGACCGGCATAAGGTAATCGAGCACGATGGCGTCGTAATCGCATTCCATCGCTTTACGAAGTCCTTCCTCCCCATTGACGGCGGCGTCGGCGGCATAACCTTCCTCGCGGAGCAGCTTCAGGAGGCCGTTACGCAAGGGGGCTTCGTCTTCTACGATTAGGACACGCATCGGGAACTGGTATTATATTCTACCTTAACCGCCCTTAATCCAAGATTAAGAAGCGTCCGAACCTACTCGGCCTTGATGAACCGGCCCCGGGAAATCGCCGCGTAGGCTCCACAGATAATCGCCGTCGCGCCGCAGATCCAGAAAACCTGCCCCGAGCTGATCTCGAAGGCATACCGGGCGACCCATTGGACGCCAGCGGCGGCCATGATTCCGATGAAACTCAGGCTGCTCACCGTGCCCTGGACCGCGCCCTTACTCTCGGGCGAGGGACGATGCTGGATGACCGAGACGACCGGGACGATGAAAAGTCCGGCAGAAAAACCTAAGGTGGCCATGCAAAGACTGAACGTATCAGCCGTGACGCCGTCTATCCCCATAGGCACTGTACTCAAGGCCAGGCCGAGGGCGCCGATCGGCACGAGGCGGTATTCGATGCGACCGCGCGAGGCGTAGCCAGCCACGACGCTGCCGAAGGCGAGGCCGAGCGCCAACCATACGTTCATCAAACTATTCTGGGTATTTGTGAGAAGAAGGACGGACTTCCCGAAGACCACTACGTTCATCATCACCAAGGCCGAGATGAAATAAAAGCCGGTGTTGCCCCAGCACGCGCGCCAGAGGTCGCGATCCTGCTTGATGATCCAGAGCTGGCGCCAGAGGTCCGTAAAGGGGTTGATGCGGAGCGGGCAGGTCGGATTCGCGGCGGGCACTGGCGTGATCAATCGGCTAAACGTCCAGCCAACAATGGCTAGCACCAAGAGCATCAATCCGGCAATCCACTCCCTGCCCGCTAACTCTTTCCAATCCAGAAAAATCCCGGCGGCCACGGTGCCAAGGATGACGCCGAGGAAGGTCAGTAGCGCGAGGATGCCATTGCCCCACGAAAGTTTATCGTGCGGTAAAATTTCAGGTAAGATGCCATATTTGGACGGGGCAAAGATGGCGCTGTGGCACCCCATCAGGAAGATGGCGACCAGCTTCACTATCAGGCCGGGCGTCGACAAGGCGACCGCGGCGAATACCATAATGAACATTTCCGCTACCTTCACGCTAACCATCACGCGTTGTTTGCTAAAACGATCAGCCAGCCAACCCCCCAGCATCGCGAAGAGAATAAAGGGTGCCGAGAAGACGGCCGTCACCAAGGAGACCAGCCGATCCTGCTCGGCGTCCGCGGCGTCCGCGGTGCCCGTGGTGGCGGCACTGGCCAGAAGCACGAGGATGATTAGCTGTTTGAGCGCGTTGTCGCTAAAAGCGTTTTGGAACTGGGTTGCCATTAGGCTCCAGAAGCCACCTTGCCAGCCGGTTGCCGAGGAAACAGAGGGTGGGGCCATGCCCCATAACAGGTCTGGTGGAGTATCTTTACAAACCTATTAAACTCCCAGCCGAATTAATCACGAAGCGCCGCAAATAGTTCCACGGCTGATTCGGCCTTATTGAGGATATACACATGATAACCTGGCGCGCCGCGGGCGACCAGGCCTCGCGCCTGGCGGACGGCCCAGGAGACTCCGACCTTGCGCTGGGCCTCTTCATCCGGCCCGCAGGCTTCGAGTTCGCGCACCAAGGCGTCCGGGATGCGGGCCTTGCAGAAACCGCAGAAGTTACGGGCCTGCTTCAGGGAAAGGACCGGCATGATTCCCGGCAGAATCGGGACGGATACGCCCGCCGCACGGGCCCGAGCCACGAAGCGGAAGTAATCCTCGTTGTCCAGGAAGAGCTGCGTGGTCACGAAATCCGCGCCCGCGGCGACCTTGCCCGCAAGGAAACGGATGTCGGACAAGTCGTCGAGTGCGTCCGGATGACGCTCAGGGAAGCCGGCGACGCCGATAGCGAAACGGCCAGGCTGCTCCGCGGCGATCTGACGGACGAGTCCCTGCGCGTGCGCGAAGCCTTCGGGATGCGCGACGAAGTCCTGCTGCCCCTTGGGCGGATCGCCCCGCAGGGCGAGGATGCCCGAGAACCCAGCCTTGTCATATTGACTGATGATGCCGGCGAGCTCGGTGCGAGAATGACCGACACAGGTCAGGTGCCCGATCAGGGGAATGCCCATCTTCACGAGCTCCGCACCATAGGTGATCGTGGTGTCGCGGGAAGTACCACCAGCCCCGTAGGTCAAGGAGGCGAAATCGATACCTAGCGGCTTTAGCGTCGCGGCGACCTTGAGCATGCGCGCCCCACCCTCCGCGTCCTTGGGCGGAAAGAACTCTACCGACACCGTGGGTCGCACGGGACTGCGGAGCGCATCGATGAGCAGTAAGCGGGACATCTGAAGTATCTTCTTATCTAGATATGAAGATGTAAGTCAAGACCCTTAGCGGTCACTCATCCCGGCCTTCGCGACCACCGTTGGCAGGCAGTTCGCCCGGCATGGCCACATGGTAGGCCATGACCATCCAGCAGAGCATGATGGGGTAAACCAGGACGATGAAGCCAAAGGAGCCGAAGATGCCGAGCAGCACGCCAGCGGTCACGGACAGGACCTTGAAGACCACGAGGAAGCAGACTGGGATGATGACGAAGATGATGGAGGCGACATAGCCGATCGAGGTCGTGCCGGAATAGATGCCGGCCGAACGCGCGAGATCCATGCCGCACGAGCGGCAAGCCTTGCCCAGGCGGAACCACGAGGCGAGCAGGCCACGCTTACCGCAATTAGGGCAATAGCAGAGAACCCCTCGGGCGATGATGTCGCCCCGGGTGATCTTCAGCTTTGGTTCGGACATCTCAACAGCGTCCGCACGGGCAAGGGGAAGACAAGCGAAGACCCGCCCTACACCTTGAGGAAAATCTTCTGGCGCTTGAGGAACCAGAACAGCGCCCACTTCACCGCAAAGATACCGGTGACGAGTGCCACAGAGGCCAACGCCGGAGGGAAAGCCCGCGCAAGACCTCCGAACAGGGCCTGTCCGGTGAAGTCGAAGTTGATGAACTTCGATGACATGTAGATGAGGACGGAGTTCATGCCGATGACGGCGAAGAAGGCTCCAAATCCGCGCAGCCAGCCACGTACATCAATCGTCCAATAAAAGAAGGAGAGCAGCAGACTGCCCCAACCGCAGGTCCACAGGACGAACGAACTGGTCCAAAGATTCTTATTCAGCGGGAAGATGAAGCTCCAGAGTCCGCCGACAGCGAGCAGCACGACACTGGCGATTGCCAGCCCAGCGGCCTTGCGATCACCCGAGGCTTCTTCCGCGGAGCGGCGAAGCCAGAGTCCCGCCAGGATACCGAGCAAGGCGTTGCCGATGGCCGGAATCACGGCGAGTAAGCCTTCCGGGTCATGGATGCCTTTGTGGAGTTTCCCAGGCAGGAGCAGCCGGTCGACGTAACTGGCGAAGTTGCCTTCCATCGTCAGATCACCCGGGGCGAAACCGGGCGCATGGCCGAACGACATGACCGCCCAATAGCCGAGCAGAATACCCGCGAGCCAATACCAGAGCCGCTTCGGCGCCTCGAAATTGAACACGAAGATCAGTTGGGCGAACATGCCCGCGAGACCGATGCGTCCGAGTACGCTACCGAGGCGCATGTTTTCGAGTCCCTTCCACTGGAGGCCGTTGTTATAGATGATACCGAGTAAGACGAGAATCAGTCCGCGCTGGATGACCTTGCGGATGACTTCCCCGCGGGCGCCTTCTGTCAGGCGACGGGTCAGCGAATACGGCGTCGAGACGCCAGCCATGAAAAGGAAGAGCGGGAAGATGAGGTCGTAGGCCTGGAAGCCGTTCCAATCGACGTGCTTCAACTGCGCGTCGATTGCCCCCAACCATCCCCACTCGGTCAGTTTGAAGAGAGCGAGCAGGATGCCATGCCCGCCGACGATCCAGAAGAGGTCGAAGCCACGCAGGGCATCGAGCGAGAGCAGGCGTTCGGACTTAGGGGCAGGAGTCTCCATGGGGTAAGGAATTTCTATCCGCACCCCAACCGAGGTCTACCTCGAACCCTTATCGCTCATGAGCGAACCCGTGCGATTAAGCAGGGGCCTCGCTTACATCCGCTCGACCGGCTCGATGCCGAGGAGGCGCAGGCCGGTTTCCATGACAGCACAGGTACGCGAGCAGAGCATGAGACGTCGGGCCTTCACGGCGGGGTCATCCACGATGACGCTGTCGGCGGCATAGAAAGTGCCGTAGGCCGCGGCGAGCTCGTGCAGGTAGGTGCAGAGATGGTGCGGGCGAAGCTCTTCGAGCGCCTGGTCGAGCGCAGCGGTGAACGCCAGCAACTTGCGGGCGAGCGCGATCTCGGCCGGGGTTTCCGGATCGGTCGCGCCTTCTTCGCCCTGCCCCACGGCCAGTCCGCTCTTGCGGAAGATCGAACGGACGCGCACGACGGCGTACATGAGATACGGCGCGGTGTTGCCTTCGAAGGCGAGCAGCTTGTCCCACGAGAAGGTGTAATCCATCGTTCGGTTCGACGACAGGTCGGCGTAGCGCATGGCGGCGACGCCGATGGCCTTGCCGATTTCTCGACGCTCCGCTTCCGGCAGTTCCGGACTCTTGCTCGTGACGGCGTCGTAGGCGCGATGCGTGGCCTCATCGATGAGCGCCTGGAGGCGAACCGGGTCGCCCGACTTGGTCTTAATGGCCTTGCCGTCCTCGCCGAGGATCGTGCCAAACCAGACGTGACGCAGACGCGGGAGCTTGCGCTCCGAGGCTTTAAACCACTTCGCGCCGGTCACGAAGAGCTGATGGAAGTGGTCCTGCTGGCGTCCGTCGGTGACGTAGACGATCTCGTCGGCCTTGAAGTGATCGGCGCGGTAGAGAAGTGTGGCGAGATCGGTCGAAGCGTAGTTGGACGAGCCGTCCTTCTTGCGGACGATGAAGGGCATCTTCGTCTCGGCGTCGCGCGAGAAGCGGGGCTCCTCGTCATGCCAGACCACGAGAGCACCTTCGCTTTCCTCGGCCAGCTTGTACTTCGCCAGCTCGGCGTAGACTTGGTCGACCTTGTCGCGGTAGAAGGATTCGCCAAGGATGACGTCGGTCTTTAGCCCGAACTGGTCGTAGATGCGCTGGCAGGCGACGTTGGAGACTTCGACGATCTCCTTCCAGAGGGCGGTGTTAGCGGGGTCGCCGGCCTGGAGCTTCGCGAGCTCGGCGCGGGCGGCATCCATGAGCGCAGGGTCGGCCTTGGTGGCGACGCTACCCTCCTTGTAAAGACGCTCCAGGTCTTCGAGCGCGTTCGGGCTCTTGGCGTCGAGCTGGAAGCCCGCGCGTCGGATGGCGAGGATTAGGATTCCGAAGTTCGTACCCCAGTCGCCGATGTGGTTGTCGCGGACAAGGTCGGCTCCGCAGAACTCGATCAGACGGGCGACGGCCTCGCCGATGACGATCGGGCGCAGGTGCCCGACATGCATCTGCTTGGCGGTGTTCGGCGAAGGATAGTCGATGACGACCTTGCGGCCACCCATCAGGCGGGCCGCGCCGGCGCGCCACTTGGATTCGTCGCGATACTCGCGGAGCCAGGCACCGAGGGCGGCGGGCGTGAGCTTGAAATTGATGAAGCCAGGACCAGCGACTTCCATCTGGACAATCTTGTCGTCGAGACCGCCCTGGGCGCGGACGGCTTCGACGAGGTCGGTGGCGAGGGCGCGCGGGTTGGCCTTGGCCTTCTTGGCGGCGGCAAGGATGCCATTGGCCTGGAAGTCGGCGTGGCGGGGATCCGACGGCTTCAGCTCCGGATTGAAGTCGGCTTCGAGGCCGGGGACGGAAGCGGCCGCCTTGCGCAGCAGGGCGTCGATTTCGCGGGCGGGATTGAACCAAACGGACATGCCTCAAGCCGTAAGCCCCTACGCCCCATCGGCAAGCGAAGAAGGCGTAGAGGCTCAGGCCGGGCTTATTTCAGCGTCTTCAGGTAGGTGAAGAGGTCCGTGACCTGTTCGTCCGAGAGGCCGTCGAGCAAGCCTTCCGGCATGAGCGATCGGCGCAGGTATTTCGCGGACGAGACTTCGGCCTTCGGAATGCGGCGATCGGCGCCACCGGCCTGCCGGATTACGTAAGCGGTGGCGTCTTCGGAGACGTAGAACGCCTCGATGACTTCACCGGCCTTGAGCTTCACCTGGAAGATTCGGTAAGCGGCTTCGATGGCGGCGTTAGGCTCGATGATATTACGGATGACGGCCTCCATGCCCATCGCGCCCGCGCCGGAGAGGTTGGGTCCGATGAGTCCACCTTGGCCGTTGATCACGTGGCAAGCCTGGCAGAGCGCGACGAGAGTCTTGCCCTTGGCGGCGTCGCCGGCCTTAGCCGATAGCGCCATGAAGCGGGCCGTCTTCTGCTCGACCGCGGCGAACTGCTCAGAATTGAGGAGCGGAGGCGCGTCGGTGGTGCGCACGATCTTGGCACCCTTACCGAGCTTGCCCCAGGCGGCGTCGCCGCTGGCTGAAGCAAAGACAAGCGAACCTGGCAGCTTCTCGCCGGCGTAGGTGCGGGTCATGTTCGTACGGACCTCAGCCGGCTTGCGCTCTACGTTCCAGATCCGGTATTCGGCGAAAGCACCCTGCGTCCCAGCGCCCGGCGAAGACCAGCCGATGGTCAGGCCAGGCAGGTCGTGAGGTTGGGCCGACCTCGACGTACCGGAGAGCTCGCCGTCCTGATAGGTGCGCAGGACGCCGGCGGCGTCACGAGTCAGGGCGATATGCGTCCAGATGCCGACCGAGGTCGGCTTGGATGAGACCACCGCGTCGCGAATCTCCGCGCCCATATAGGCGCGAAAAATACCGCCCGCGAAGTTAAGATCCAACTTACCACCCCCGCCGAGGAGGCTGTCGTTATTGTCGATTTTACCGTCGAGACGGACCCAAGTCTCCACCGTGAAGGCGCCCTTGAGGACGAGGCCGGACTTGGCGACGGCATCATTGGAGCCATCGAGAGTCAGCACGCTGCGGAACACGCCGCCGAGCTGGGCGGAGATGACCGCAAGCTCAGGGCTGTCGCCCAAGGCGATGGCCAGCTTTTCGGCGACCGGGGTCTCGATATCGGCGACGGCGACGGATTTGTCGGCTAGGCCCACGGCGATGGCCTTAGCACCGGCCTTGGTGCCGCTGATGCCGTCGAGCACGACCTTGCGGTCATTCACGGAGAGCGTTGGGTAGAGCTTCATCGCGAGCAAGGAGGCCTGCGGCGCGCGGGAAGCGACCAGGGCACGCAGCGCGAGGTTGGAGATCTCCGCCGGAGCCACACCGATGAGTGCGGCGATGGCCTCAGGCTTCGTCGTGCGGAGCTGCTGCAGTCCGATGAGCGCCTCGCGACGAGAGTCTTCGCGGGCGACGAGAGCGAGCAGGCCTTCCTCGAGGTCGAGCAGCTGGAAACCACCTATGAGCTGAGCAGCTAGGGCACGCTCGGCGACACCTTGGGCGAGCAAGGCCTGCGCGGCCTCGGCGACGACGGGTCCGACCTTGGCTGGATCTAGGTCGGTGCGGGTAACGAGCAGAATCTCGACAACGCGGTTACGGACAGCAGCGTCGGCAAGGAGCTTGCGCAACACGGCGACACTCTCCGGCTGGTCGAGCGTCTTGGCCACGGCGAAGAGTTCATCCGGGCCGGGCGCGCGGTTGAGCTGGCCGACGAGTTCGGCGACGAGCGGGGCGCCAACCTTCGGGTCGAGCGCGAGTGCGGCGAACATGCGTCCTTCGGCTGGCAGCGCCTTGGCTTCCTTGGAGGCGAGGAAGGTGGCGACGGCCTCGGGCTGACGCTCGAGGTACATGCGGACGAGGAAGCGCTCGAAATCACGTTCATAAGCGACGCCGACCTTGATCAGCTTGCCCCGACGATCCGGGGCGGTGGGGGCGTCGAGCGAAGGTCCAGCGAAGCGCATCATCACGCCGAGGGCGGCGGGATGCTTCGCGGAAGACTCCCCGAGGGCCTTGATCGCCGCGGCACGGACTTCGGCATCGGCATCCGTGGAAAGCGCGGCGAGCGCTTCGAAATGAGGCGACCAAGCGCCGAGGTGGCGCAGGGCGTTCACCGCCTCGCGACGGACATTACGATTCGAATCGGCGAGGAGACGCTCGGCGAGCGGTCCGATCTTCTGGCCGTGCTCGCCGAGGACCCAGAGGGCCTGAATACGGCGGGCGGCGGGAGCCGAAGCATCGCCGGCAATCGCGGACAGCGCGGCGGACGTGGCTTCATCAGGGCGACGGTCGGCGAGTGTCTGCCAGGCGAGATGGGCGTCGGCGACCACCTTCGAGCCCAAGCGAGCGATCAGGTCGGCGGAAGAAAGCTTGGTGTAATCCGGCACCACCTGAGGAACGAAGCCCTTTGGCTTGATGCGCCAGATACGGCCCGACTGCTTATCGCGGTCAGGGTGATTACGGGCGACTTCGTTATGGCTGATGATTTTGTTATACCAATCGATGACGTAGAGGCAGCCATCCGGACCCATCGTCATGGCGATTGGGCGGAAGAACGGGTCGTCGCAGCTAACGAAGTCATCCAGCTTTTCGAGGCGATAGCCCGAGCCCTCGCGATGCTGGCGGACCGCGTTAACCTTCGAAGTGATCGGGTTGGCGATATACATCACACCGTCGTAGCCCTTCGGCCAGACGCCGACGTCGGAGAGCGCGAGGCCGCTCAGGCCGCTACCGCTCATCTTGAAATCAGGAGCCTGCACGGGGAAAGGCGGCTGGTATGATTTCGCGAGACCGTCAGCGCAGCCGGGATAGAGCGCGTATTCATGGAAGGGCATCACTGGGTAGCCGTAGTCGTTGGCCTCCTGGATGAAGGCTTCCCCTTCGCCGGTCAGGGCTAGGCCCCAGATGTTACACGGGCCAACGCTCGTGGGCTCGAAGAAACTGCCGTCTGGACGGAAACGCGCCATACGGGTGCTCGGGAAGTCGACCTGCTCGCCCTTCGAGGTGACGACCGTGCCTCGATTGAAGGCTCCTTGCGCGAGCCAGAACCAGCCAAACGGCGCACGCGTGAACTGGTGCGGGAAAAGGTGCGAGTCCTGCACGCCGAAGCCGGTCAGCAAAACTTCGCGGGTGTCGGCCTTGCCGTCGGCATCCGTGTCGCGCAAGAAGACGATGTCATGGCCGTGCTGCACGACGGCGCCATCTTTGTAGGGCAGGACGCCCTCGGGGATCGCCAGACCGTCGGCGAAAGCGCGCGGCTGACGAGGACCGGAAGCGAAAGGCTGATCGAAGATGACGACCTTGTCGCGGGCCTTGGACTTATACAGCGCCTCCGCGGCGGCGGGGTTCTCATTGGCGTCGACTGGGTATTCCAGGGCGGTGCTGGACCAGGCCCTACCCTGCTGATCGAAGATCAGCATAATGAACTTACCGAAGTCGGCGGACTCCTTCGTGAAGAGCTCGATTTCGAAACCTTCGGGTAGCTTGAATAACTTCTGCTGCTCTTCGGCGGTGCGACGCACGCCCTGCACGTTGTTATAGCTCGTGTCGCGCTTCGCGGGCGCAGCCTTGGCGGGCTCGACCTTCTTTTCAGTCGGCTTCACCTTATCCCAGGTCAGCGCGCCGGGCGTGGCGGGCAGTTCCTCGATCGTGATGTCCTTGGCCTGAATCTCGGCCATGCCACCGGAGTGGATCTGGATACCAATCTTACCGTCGGCGGCGATGTTCGGTTCGGTTTCGAGGTAGTCGAGTGCCGGGACGCCGTTGATCCAGCTGCGGATGCGATTCCCTTCGGCGAGGATGCGGTATTCATTCCACTCGCCTTCCTTGATCGCGGCGAGCACGGCGGCGGCGTCCTTCGACTGAGCGATGACCTTATTGCGACGGCTCTCGTCGTAAATCTTGCCATACCAGCCCTTACCATAGTCGACCTGGTAGCCGCTCATCTCGGAGCTGTTCGGCACGCGCACACTGCGCATCTGGATGCCGCTGTTGACGAAGCCCGTGCCGGTCAGGCGCAGCTTGACGCGCAGATCGAAATTCTGGTACGACTTCTCTGTCGCGAGAAAGAAGTTCTTCGGGACCTTCGTCGTAAGCGAGCCGCCGCGGATCTCGCCAGCCTCGACGCGCCACCAGGTGGCATCACCCTCCCAGCCGGCAAGGGTCTTCCCATCGAACAGGGAAACCGGAGCGGCGTGAACGGTCAGGGCGAGGAACAGGGCCAGGAAGCATCGCATGGGAAGGTGGGGTTGATGAAAAGTTAGCCGCCCGATGGCCGCCCACAACCCTGCTCATCATCTCATCCTGCAACCTGATTACCTCCAAAAGCACATCCACCGGCACCCCACGCTTGCGTCCCCCGCCTGAACCGCCTGTTTTCTTTGCATGTCCTCCGTCTATAAGCTTCTCCGCGACTGTACCGCGACCTTGATCCCCGCCGGGGACGTCGTCGTACTGGAAGCCGGTACGGAAGTACACGTCACCCAAGCCCTCGGCGGCTCGGTCACGGTCCGCACCCCGATGGGCCTCTTCCGCATCGCCCCGGCCGACATCGAAGCCCTCGGTCCTGATGCCGTGAGCCAGTACGCGAAGAAGGACGAAACCGTCATCAGCGGCCCGGTGAATCAGGAAGCCCTCTGGGAAGCACTCAAGGGCTGCTTCGATCCGGAAATCCCCGTGAACATCGTGGACCTCGGACTCATTTATCACCTCGAGCTCTCGCCCGGCGAGCGCGGCGGACAGAAGGTCGCTGCGAAGATGACGCTCACCGCACAAGGTTGCGGCATGGGTCCCGTCATCGCGGCCGACGCGAAGTCGAAGATGGAAGCCCTCCCCGGCGTCGAATCCGCTGAAGTCGAGATCGTCTGGGACCCGGTCTGGAATCCGCGGATGATCTCCGAGGCCGGCCGCAAGCAGCTCGGACTAGAGTGATGTCCGTGCCCGTCCAGTCCGCGACGGCCCTCTACCTGCACGTCCCGTTCTGCGCGTCGTCGTGCGACTTCTGTTCTTTCTACCAGGAACAACCTAAGCGCGGTGAAATCGACCGCTACCTCGCCACCATCGAGCGCGAGATGGAGTTGTACCCCCCTGGTCGCGTCGAAACCGCCTTCTGGGGCGGCGGTACACCTGGACTCCTGCCGGCGGAAGACCTGTTGCGACTCGGCAAGGCCATGACCAAGGCCGCCGGACAGCCCGGCGAATGGTCCGTCGAACTCGCACCGTCGTCAGTACGGGCCGACAAACTCGCCGCACTTAAGGAGATCGGCGTCACGCGCGTCTCGATGGGCGTGCAGAGTTTCGACGACGCCACGCTCGACGCGCTCGGCCGTCGTCATTCGCCGAAGCAGATCATGGAGGCGTGGGAACTCATCGAGGCCGCCGGCTTCGCCTCACGCAACCTCGACCTCATCTTCGCCATCCCCGGACAGGATGAGAAGCGCTGGACGGACGACCTGCATCGCGCAATCTCGCTCAAGCCGGACCACCTCTCGACCTACTGCCTGACCTTCGAGGAAGACACCGCGATGTTCGTGAAGCTCTCGCAGGGCAAGGTGAAGATCGACCGCGAACTCGAAGCCCGCCTCTATCGCCGGACCTGGGAGACGCTTGAGGAGAACGGCTACGCCCAATACGAGACCTCGAACTTCGCCCGCACCGGCCATGCCTGCCGGCATAACCTCATCACTTGGGAGATGGGCGCGTGGATTGGCTACGGTCCGTCCGCCTCGTCACAGTGGGGCGCCCGTCGCTGGACGAACCCCGCCAACCTTGAGCAGTGGATCAAAGGCATCGAAGCCAGCCAGCCCGTCCTCGAACAGGTCAAAGACCTCAGCCCGGCGGACCTACTCTGTGACGCCTTGGTCTTCGGCCTGCGACTGAATGCCGGCGTCGATCCGTTCGCGCTCGCCGCACGCTTCGAGACACCGCTGCCGCAAGGCGTGCGCGACCTCTTCGCCGATCTCGTCGAGGAAGGCCTCATGGAAATCGCTGAGACGCACTTCCGCCTGACCGGTGAAGGCCGCATGCGGGCCGACGCCGTCGGCGTCGCCGTGTTGGAGAAATTCGACTGATGGAATACGCCCTCG
>Ga0209356_1000804_pt1 | contig 12451 bp, 8 predicted proteins | sample LauGreFaBDMM15SN_2_FD_188213 | JGI IMG/M metagenome (GOLD analysis project Ga0209356, IMG submission 188213) | Freshwater lake microbial communities from Lake Michigan, USA - Fa13.BD.MM15.SN (SPAdes) (version 2) | ecosystem: Environmental > Aquatic > Freshwater > Lake | place: Lake Michigan, USA...
AAACATTCCAGGGAAAGAGAACGACTTATCTTTACCACCGGTGATGTCTATCTTCGCTCTATCGTGCTCATCACCTAGTTCACCAACTAGCTCTTCAACTAGATCTTCTAGAGTCACAATTCCTGCGGTGCCGCCATATTCATCAACAACGATTGCCAACTGAAGTCCGTGTGATCGAAGCACACCCATTAACTTCTCAAGTGACATGGTTTCTGGAACTCTGAACGGTTCAACCATGAGAGCGGGAACTGGAACTGAGTCTCGCTTCTCTCTAGGAACAGAAGCGGCAGCCTTGACGTGAACAATTCCAACCACATCATCATTTGATCCAGTGAAAACAGGGAATCGTGAGAAACCTGTGCGGTGAGAAAGTTCAATGACATCCTGAACTGTTGAAGCAGCATCTAGAGATGACAACTTAGTTCTCGGCGTCATCACATCGGATGCAACAAGCTGGCTCAAAGCCAAAGTCTTGGTAATCAAATCTGCAGTGCGCTGTTCAAGCGCTCCCAAGCTTGCCGATCTCTTGACCAGAGCTGAAAGTTCTTCCGCCGTTCTAGAAGAACTGAGTTCTTCTTTCGGTTCAATTCCAAAAGATCTAACAATGGCATTACCTGTGGAGTTCAATAACCAAATCAACCAACCAAATGTCCAAGTGAACAAGAGTTGGAATCTAACAACTGCCTTACTGACCTGGAGCGGCAAAGTAAGTGCCAGTTTCTTCGGAACCAACTCACCGATCAGAGTTGAGAACAGAGTGGCAATCACCAAGGAAGCAGCAAGCGAGATGGCGTGCAGAGTTGGACCCTTGAACCAGTCACCTAGAACACCTGCCTCCAAAAGCACAGTTAGCGAAGGTTCAGCCAAGAAACCGGTAAGAAGAGTTGTCAGGGTAATACCCAGTTGAGCACCTGAAAGATGGGTGCTGGTCCGCTTTAGCGCAGTGATTGTTGGACTAAGACCTCGTTCACCCCTAGTCCTTCTGCTTTCAAGCTCAGTTCTCTCAAGGTTGATTAGAGAGAACTCACTGGCAACAAAGAGGCCTGTTCCTATAGTCAGGAGGACGCCGAGGCAGAGTAATAGCCACTCGTTCATCGGTTAAAACCTAGAAGAAGGGCCGGGTGGGGATGGTCTGAGTCCATATCTCTTCCAGCATACCTTTGCTTTCCCTGTGATTGTGGAGGGTAATAAGACTGTGAAACCTACTGTTCATAAAGAAAAGGTAGGCTTGTTTGGCACTATTCGGGCGAAAAGTAAGAGGTGGTTTGGTGTCCGTGGACAATTCCCAATCTGGTCAAGAATTCGGGGCTAACGAGTGGTTAGTCGATGAAATGTATGGGCAGTGGCTGGTAAGTCCAGACTCAGTGGACAAGGAATGGCAGCCAATCCTAGAGCGCTACCACCAGGTCAAGCTAGGTCAACCGGTTACCGCAGCACCTGTAGTTAGTGCTCCTGTTGTCTCAACTCCACCTGCTTCGGAAACTACCCAAACTGGATCAGTTCCACTAGTTGCCAAGACCACCAGAGTCGAACCTAAGCCTCAACCTATTCCTGCTCAGGCTCCCGCAAACTCAGCAGCTGAAGTTTCTGAAGAAGCCGAAGATCAGATCAACATTCTTAAAGGAATGTCTAAGACCCTGGCAGCCAACATGGATGCCTCTCTTAGCATTCCAACAGCAACCAGTGTTAGAGCAATTCCTGCCAAGCTTTTGATTGATAACCGTATTGTCATCAACTCACACCTTGGTAGAACTCGTGGTGGGAAAGTATCTTTCACCCACATCATCGGCTTTGCAATCATTCGTGCACTCAAAGAGTTCCCTAGCCAGAACGTTTACTACGAAGAAGTTGACGGTAAGCCTGCAGCTGTTTCTCCTGCGAACATCAACTTCGGTCTAGCAATTGATATCCCTAAGCCTGATGGCACCAGAGCGCTTCTAGTCCCTAACATCAAGAAGGCTCAGCGACTTAACTTCGCAGAATATCTAACTGCCTACGAAGATCTAGTGAAGCGTGCGAGAGATAACAAACTAACTGCAGAAGATTTCTCAGGAACAACAGCGTCGCTCACTAACCCAGGTGGAATTGGGACTGTTCACTCAGTACCAAGACTTACCAAGGGACAGGGTTGCATCATCGGTGCAGGTGCACTTGATTACCCCGCTGAATTCCAAGGCATGAGCGAAGAGCACCTAGCCAAGCTAGGCGTCAGCAAGGTAATCACTCTTACCTCTACCTATGACCACCGCGTCATTCAGGGTGCAGGTTCAGGTGAGTTCCTAAGAATTATCAACGAACTTCTCTTGGGTGAACGTGGTTTCTACGACGATATCTTTGCGGATCTTCGTATTCCTTACCAGCCAATTCGTTGGGCAACTGAATTTGACAAGAGTGACTCTGACTCAAGAAGCAAAGAGACCAGAGTTCAGGAACTAATCAACGCATACCGTGTTCGCGGTCACCTAATGGCAGACATCGATCCACTTGAGTATCAGCAGCGCACTCACCCGGATCTTGATGTTCTAACCCATGGCCTTAGCCTCTGGGATCTAGACAGATCATTTAACACCGGTGGCTTCGGCGGCAAGTCAAAGATGTTGGTTAGAGATGTACTAAAGATTCTTCGTGACACATACTGCAGAACTGTCGGTATCGAATACATGCACATCCACAGCCCTGAAGAGCGCAAGTGGATGCAAGAGAAACTTGAGCGTCCTTACGAGAAGCCAAGCCATGACCAGCAACTTCGCATCCTAGAAAAGCTAAACGAAGCTGAAGCTTTTGAAACATTCCTGCAGACCAAGTTCGTAGGACAAAAGCGTTTCAGCCTTGAAGGTGGAGAGTCAACAATTGCTGCGCTTGATGCAATCTTGCAGGCGGCAGCAGATGCCAACCTTGCCGAGGTTGCTATCGGTATGGCTCACCGTGGTCGACTAAACGTCCTTACCAACATTGCTGGTAAGACCTACGGTCAGGTCTTTAGAGAGTTCGAAGGTAACGCTGACACTAAGACTGTTCAGGGTTCTGGAGACGTAAAGTATCACCTGGGAACCGAAGGAACCTTCACCGGCCCTAACGGTAACCAAACCAACGTTTACCTAGCGGCTAACCCTAGCCACCTAGAGGCAGTGAACCCAGTGCTAGAAGGTATTGTTCGAGCAAAACTTGACCGCATGGACAAATCTCCTGCTGAGTATCCAGTAGTTCCAGTTCTTATTCACGGTGATGCTGCATTCGCAGGTCAGGGTGTTGTTCCTGAGACTCTAAACATGATGAGCCTTCGTGGTTACCGCACCGGTGGAACAGTTCACATTGTGATCAACAACCAGGTTGGTTTCACTACTCCTCCTTCAATGTCTCGTTCAACTGTTTACGCAACCGATGTTGCCAAGGGGATTCAAGCTCCAATCTTCCACGTGAACGGTGATGACCCAGAAGCAGTAGTTCGAGTTTCACAGCTAGCTTTTGAATATCGCCAACGCTTCCAGAAGGATGCCATCATCGACCTCGTTTGTTACAGAAGACGCGGACACAACGAAGGTGACGATCCTTCAATGACTCAGCCACTGATGTATAACCTGATTGAAGCTAAACGTTCAGTTAGAACTCTTTACCTAGAGTCCCTTGTTGGTCGAGGAGATATCACTAGAGAAGAATACGAACAGTCAAACACTGACTTCCAGGCAAGACTTGAGCAAGCATTCACCGATGTTCACGAAGCAATGTCTCAGCCAGTTGAACTACAAGCACGACCTGTTGGTATTGGAACAACTGCTAGCGATAATCCTGAGTTCAAGCACGAGAGTGCTGTGAGCCGTGAAGTTGTTGAACTAATTGGTAATGCACACAGCAACCTGCCGCCAAGTTTCAACGTTCACCCGAAGCTACAACAACTACTTGCAAAGCGAGTTGAGATGTCACGCGAAGGTGGAATTGACTGGGGCTTTGGAGAACTACTAGCCCTTGGCTCACTTCTTGTTGAAGGTGTCAACATTCGTATGTCAGGTCAAGACACCAGACGTGGAACTTTCGTTCAGCGTCACGCTGTCTTCCACGATCGTGAAAACGGTCAGGAGTGGATGCCGCTTAGAAACCTAACTGCTGAACAAGCCAAGTTCTATATCTACGATTCACTCTTGAGTGAGTATGCAGCTATGGGCTTTGAGTATGGTTACTCAGTTGAACGCAAGGATGCTCTAGTTCTTTGGGAAGCACAGTTCGGTGACTTCGCTAACGGAGCGCAGACCATTCTTGATGAGTTCATCTCTTCTGCTGAGCAGAAGTGGGGACAACACTCTTCACTTGTGCTCCTTCTTCCTCACGGATATGAAGGTCAGGGACCAGACCACTCATCTGCACGTATCGAAAGATACCTGCAGCTTTGCGCTGAGAACAACATGACTGTTGCTCAACCTTCAACACCGGCTAACCACTTCCACCTACTTCGCAGACAGGCTTACGCTCGTCCTCGTCGTCCACTTGTTGTCTTCACACCTAAGTCGATGCTTCGCCTAAAGGCAGCATCTTCTAACGTTGCTGATTTCACATCAGGTTCATTCCAACTAGTGATTGATGATGAGCGTGGACTGAACAAGCAGGCAGTGAAGCGAGTTCTATTCTGTTCAGGCAAGGTCTACTGGGATCTGTTGGCTGAGGCCGAGAAGCGTGGCGATCAGCAAACAGCAATCGTCAGAGTTGAACAGCTTTACCCAACTCCAGTTGATGAAATCAAGCAGGTTTACGCTCAGTATCCAGGTGCAGAACTGTTCTGGGTTCAAGATGAACCAGCTAACCAAGGCCCTTGGACATACATCGGTCTCTTCCTACCTAAATACATGGGTGGACAGGTTGCTAAACTCATTTCTCGTCCAGCTAGCGCATCTCCTGCGACTGGTTCAGCTAAGCGTCACGCCGTTGAACAAGCAGACCTAATTGAAAGAGCTTTCGCCTAAACCTTATGGATCAGCCAAGACGCAACATCAGAATCGTCATCATCGGTGACGATCTAGTTGGCGCAGGCGGAGACCCTAAAGGTCTAGGTTGGGTTGGCCGAGTTATCGCTAAGACTCAGAGCGACTACCCTCGAGTTGATTTCTATAGCCTGCCAACTCCAGAGATTACTTCAGCTGGTATGAGTGAACAGTGGTTGGAAGAAGCATCAAAGCGTTTTGCTGCCGATACCGATAACCGTCTAATCGTTTGCCTAAATGCTCATGACATTAACGCAGGCATCTCGATGTCTAGGTCGAGACTAAACCTTGCCAACATCTTGGATAGCGCTGCAAACAAAGGTGTTCAGTGTTTCGTAATTTCACCTATCCCAAGCCGTAACCCTCAGCTGAACTATGACATTGAGCACCTTTCAGCTGGTTTTGAAGATGTTGCATCAAGAAGGTCTCTGCCATTTGTTGACTGCTTTAGACCATTGGTCGATCACCAAGGGTTCAATGAAGAACTTAGAAACTCAACTCTTGGAATGCCTGGACAGCTGGGTCATGGCCTGATGGCTTGGCTAGTCCTAAACCAAGGTTGGTATCGCTGGCTAGATTTACCAGAACAAGAGATTTAAAGAAAAAGGCCCTGAAAGAATCAGGGCCTTTATTCATTCGATTTCAGATCTGAGTGAATTAGATATTCGATTATAGAAATCAGAACTCTGCATCAACCTAGGGCTGGAACTAATAACTATTTCGGAGATAGTTCGCTCAAGATCAAATTCTTCGGTGCAGCGAGAGCAACTGGACAGATGCCCATCGACCTCCTGCTTTGCTTTTTCGTCTAATTCCTCACCGAGGTATTCATAGACTTTACGCTTGGCCTCATGGCAACTCATGTTACTCATTGTCATTTCCCTTTACTTTTTCTTCTTTTTCCTTGAATCAGGATCGATTCCGTATTCAATAGCTTTCTGACGCAGCACAGAGCTTAGTAAACCACGCGCACGGTGAACCTGGGTACCAACAGTGTTTGCTGGAATACCGGTGAACTCAGCGATCTCCTTATACTTCCAACCATCGATGATGTTAAGAAGGGCAACGGCACGGAACACTGGGTCGATGCTCTGGATAGCAGCGAGGATCTCTTCGTTATCTAGCTGCGAGATAACAATGCTCTCTGCTGATGCACCAAGTTGTGACTCAACTGCTTTATTTTGAACGAAGTCGTCTTGCCAATCATCATTTGGATCGGCTTTAACGGTTACGCGGTTCTTGTTGTGCTTTCCCTCGACAGTTGACTGTGAGTAATAAGCATTCTGGATAATTTTGTTGATCCAGCTCATTGGACCTTTGCCCTGGTCTTGGTAGGTGTGCCAGTACTTGAAGGCCTTCATGATGACGGTCTGAGCTAGCTCTTCACCGAGTGCTTCGTTTCTAGTCTTACCAATGCAGGCGCGACGAATAGCTTCATAGTGAGGGCTCATGTGTAGTTCGAAGTCTGCTAGTTTCTGTTGTTCTGCTGAATTGCTGATGGCATCCCCCGTCTCAAGTGAGTTAATTATGTCGGACATGTACTTCTGCTGCTTGCAGGATTTAGAGCCGTAGTTGTGACGGCGGGGTCTGGTGCTGTAGTTCATAACTAAAGTGTCTATAGTGTCTGCTTTCTGTTAGGTTGCTCTCCATTGAGCGGGTTTACGGGGGGAGGCATCAAAAACCCATGCCATATACTTATAAAACCGATGAGTGAACAAAATTATTCCCCGAAAGCCAAAGAATCTTGGCCCGCGCCTTCGGTTCACCATGCCATCTCTACACAGGTCACCTTGCCGGGCTCAAAATCTCTAACTAACCGAGAATTGGTTCTATCCGCTCTCGCTTCATCGCCTACCCACCTCAAGAAACCCCTGGAATCTAGGGATTCTCAGCTGATGATCGAGGCTCTAAAGAAGCTTGGAACAACGATCAACCGCGATGAATATGGCGACCTAGTAATAGTCCCAGCAACCACTGACATTTCACTTTCTGAGGTCAGCATTGACTGTGGTTTAGCGGGAACAGTCATGCGTTTTGTGCCTCAAATGGCTGCTCTCTCCAACGCCAAAGTCACCTTTGACGGGGATGAGGCAGCCAGAAGACGTCCTATGAAGACCACCATTGACTCCCTTAGAGGTCTAGGGGTTGAAGTCGAAGATGGTGGCTCAGGCTCACTTCCCTTCACCTTGGTTGGCACTGGAGCTATTGAAGGGGGCGAGATCACCATTGATGCAAGCTCGTCTAGCCAGTTTGTTTCAGGGCTACTTCTAGCTGCTCCCCGATACACCAACGGACTGACCCTGCACCATGCAGGTGAGCACCTTCCATCTCTACCACATATCGAGATGACGATTGATTGTCTAAGAGCCAGAGGCGTCAAGGTTACTCAGCCGGATGCACTCACTTGGATCGTTGAACCCGGAGATATTTCAGGTGGGGAAATTTCGATTGAACCTGATCTTTCTAATGCCGGTCCTTTTATTGCAGCTGCTCTAGTTGTAGGTGGAACTGTCACCATCAAAGACTGGCCAGAACAAACCACTCAGGTTGGAAAACACTTCGTGGACCTCCTTACTCAAATGGGTGCAACTGTCTCAAGAGACAACCAGGACCTAACCTTCTCAGGAACAGGTTCCATCAAAGGCATTGAAGTTGACCTTGGTATTGGTGGAGAGCTAGCACCAGTGATTATTGCTCTAGCTGTATTAGCTGATGGTCCTAGCACCATCACAGGTATTGCACATCTAAGAGGACATGAGACAGATCGCCTTGCTGCTTTGACTGCAGAGATAAATGCAATTGGTGGAGCTGCCACTGAACTACCTGATGGTATTCAGATCAATCCGGTTGATTCGCTACATGGATCAACCTGGCACACCTACGAAGATCACCGAATGGCAACTGCTGGAGCAATCATTGGGCTTAGAGTGCCAGGTATTGTGATTGAAGATATTTCGGTAGTGAGTAAGACGATGCCAGAGTTTGTAAGTATCTGGACCAACATGTTGGAGCAAAGCGCTTGAGTTGGTTGTATGAACCTGAACCTCAAGACCACGATCTTGATGAGTCAGATGTTCGGGTAAGACCAAACCCTAAAGGTAATAAACCTAGAACTAAGAACCGTCCATCATATGCAGATGCTCCGATTGGTATGGTCGTGCAGGTTGACCTAGGTCGATACACCGTTCTACTAAACGATGAACGTGAGGTATTTGCCACTCTTGCCAAAGAACTTCGTAAAGAAGGTGTTGCAGTTGGTGATCGAGTAGCTCTTGCCGGTGACACTTCTGAAACCGTTGGTGCTCTTGCTCGAATAGTTCGTATTGAACCTAGAACAACCTTGCTTAGAAGAAGTGCTGATGACACTGATCAGGTTGAACGAGTTATTGTTGCTAACGCCAACCAGATGTTGATTGTTGTTGCGATTACCAACCCTGAACCTAGAACCAGACTCATCGATAGATACCTAGCAGCAGCTTTTGATGCTGGCCTGAAACCTGCGCTCTGTATTACCAAGGTGGATCTCGAAGACCCTGCCGAGTTCGTGAAGAACTTCGCAGATCTCTCTATTCCTGTAATTCTGAATAGGAGTGATGCACCAAGTCTTGAAGAGCTAAATAAATTCCTGGCTAACCAGGTAACAGTTGTTGTTGGTCACAGTGGTGTCGGTAAGTCCACTCTGGTGAATTCTTTAGCTCCTGATGCTGCTCGTGAAACCGGTGGTGTCAATGCGGTGACCGGTAGGGGTAGACACACAAGCAGTTCGGTTAGAGCAATCAAACTAGATGCCTCCTCTTGGATTATTGATACTCCAGGGGTTAGATCCTTTGGACTGGGGCATATCAAACTAGAGAACCTATTGAGAAGCTTTGAAGACCTTTGGCAAGTAGCTGCTCAGTGTCCAAGAGACTGTTCTCACCTAGTGGACTCCCCAGACTGTGGCCTAGATGAAGCCGTTTCTGCTGGAACTATCTCAGCGGCAAGGCTTGATTCGCTTAGAAGGCTTATGGTCTCAATTGCTAATTCCAGTAACGACTAACCTAGGTTTATGGATTACAAAGCCGATTTAGAACTCGCTCTGCAACTTGCTGACATTGCTGATGGCATTTCCCTCGAGCGCTTCTACTCTCAAGATCTAGTTGTTGAGACTAAACCAGATGCAACACCGGTTACCGATGCAGACCGTTCTGTTGAAGCTGCTCTGAAAGAAGTCCTAAAAGCGCAACGTCCAGAAGATTCTCTAATCGGTGAAGAGTATGGTTCAACCGGAGAGAACCTGCACGGCAAAGGTTCAAGAACATGGATTATTGACCCAATTGATGGAACTGCGAACTTCATGCGTGGGGTTCCTGTTTGGGCAACCCTGATTGCTCTTGCAGTTGATGGCAAACCAGTAGTTGGAGTAGTTAGTGCTCCTGCGATGGGTAGAAGATGGTGGGCAGCTCCAGGTGTTGGTGCTCACACCAAACACATTGATGGCAGAACTGCCGAACTACAGGTTTCCAAGATTAGTGATCTTGAACACGCATCACTTAGCTATAACAGCCTCAAGCTCTGGGATGAAATCGGGATGCTTGAACCTTTGATGCAGCTAACTAGAAAAGTTTGGCGCACCAGAGCGTATGGAGATTTCTGGGCATACATGCTGCTAGCTGAAGGAACACTAGAGATAACTTCTGAGCACAACCTAGCTATCTACGACATTGCAGCCCTTGTTCCTATCGTTGAACAAGCTGGCGGAAGAATCACCGATCTCCACGGTGAACTAACTACCTCTTCTTCAAGTGTCTTAGCAACCAACTCAGTGCTACACAACACGGTTTCAGAACTACTCAATCACCCGAACGTCAAGAACTAAGGCTAAACTTATGGCTAAAGAGACCCAGTGGTTAAAGATCCAGTTGCTCTCTGTAGCATCTGGTATTTCTTTCTTGGGTAGTGCGATGACTACCTGGGCTGTTGTCCTAAGAGATAAAGATGTCGCTGGTGCATCAGGTGTTTCACTTTTGTTCCTCTGCATGCTCTTGCCTTCAGTATTACTCTCCCCTTGGGCCGGCTTGCTGGCAGATAAATACAGCACTAGGACTTTGATGCCACCGCTACTAATCGTCATGTCACTTTGTTCTTTCAGCTTGGCAATGGGCTGGCCAGCCTGGTGGTCATACATCGCACTACTTATCTCAGCTAGCGCTAACACCGGAGTAAACGCAGCATTCAGTGCACTTCTTCCTAGCCTTGCCGCTAAAGAAGATGTTCCTCGAGCAAGTGGATTGAATTCAATTGCTACTGCCCTTGGTTCTCTGCTTGCTCCAGCAATCGGTGGAACACTGGTTGGAACTACAGGTTTCCATTGGCCATTCATCATCGACGGAGTCTCCTTCATTATCCTCACCATCGCAATCTTGTTGCTTCGAGTAAATAGATCAGGTGTGAGCACCCATGAGGAAGGAAGCCTACAAGCACTTGCAGGACTGAAGTTTGTCTTCCAAGACAAATTGATTCGTTCAATCGTGATTCTTATCGCAGTGCTGATTGTCTCGCTCGGTGTTATCCAAGTTGGTGAGGTGTTCTTACTAGTTGATGAACTGAATGCAACTCCGGTTATCTATGGAATTGCTGGAGCTATCTTTGCCTTTGGTGCTGTTACCGGTGGCATCTTCGCCACTGTCACTAAAGTTCCTATGCGCTTTCACCTAAAGATAATCACCGCTGCCATGATTACCGTGTTAGTAGTTGTAGTTGTTATCGCATCTGCTCAAAACTGGTGGATTGTGATGTCTTTCGGTTACTTAGGTGGAATCTGTGTTGCAGTGTTGAACGCCTATGGCACTGGAATTATCCAGAACCGAACTAAAGAAGAAGTTAGAGGCAGAGTAATGGCAGCCTTTGGAGCAGTAATCACTATTGGAACTGTTACCAGTACTGCGCTTGCAGGAATTGTTATTCAAACCTTTGGGGTTAGAGCCACCTTCGTTGGAGCTGCAGTTATTGGTGCACTTATCTTGGTAGCGCTTGGTCCTGCCGTTCTAAAGAACGGTAAAAGCTACGGCAGAGAAGATCAGATTCCTGCTGCTTGACCGTCAACTCTGACATCGCTTCCCCAGGCTTGAGTGCTATTAGGAAGCATTTGCAGTAGTTGAACAGCTGAGCCATGACCGTATTCAGGTAACACGAGAACATCGTGACCTAAAGCCTTCAACTGCTCAATTACCTCTTCACCAAATCTTGATTCAATCTGCAACTTACCTAAACCTGTTTCAAGATCAGATGAGTCACCGATTAGGTGCTGCCATCTAGGTGCTTCAGCTGCTTCTTGAACTGTGTACCCAAGATCAACTAGCTGAACTATTAGTTGGAAGTTCGACTGCACCTGAATGTTAGCTCCTGGTGTTCCACCAACATAAGCCAATGAACCGTCGTTGTTAGTAACTGTCCAAGCGTTTAGCGTGTGAGCTGGTCGCTTACCAGGTTCAATGTAGTTTGGGTGATTGGAATCAAGGTTGAAACCTGTTGCTCTGTTGTTTAGGAGGACGCCTGTGCCTTTTGGAACAAAGGCAGACCCAAAACCGTGGAAGACACTCTGAATCCAAGAGACACCATTACCTTCACCATCGGCAACGATGAAGTAGGTAGTGTCACTTCCTTCAGAGGCATTGCCTTCTGGTCCATTCCAAGCCTTAGTCATATCTATTTGCTTACGCCTTGCAGCAATATGTTCAGCGGAGAGAATGCGATCAACATCAACTGGCGTGAACTCAGGGTCAGCCAGAATCTCATTCCTATCTAGGAAGCCAATCTTCTTTGCTTCAACCATTAGGTGCACACGCTCAACCTCACTCAGAGCCTTGAGGTCTTTATCCTCAACCAAGAGAAGTTCTTCCATCAGAATCATGCCTTGAGTCGGAGGTGGTTGACCGTGAACTTGGTAGCCTCGGTAGTCAACAGTTAACGGCTTCTCAACACGAGTGAAGTGCTTAGCTAAATCCTCATGGTTAAACCAACCACTAGTACCTTCAACAATTAGGTGTGCGATTGCTCCCTTATAGAAAGCGTCCCTTCCCTCGGTTGCAATCAACCTGAGAGTCTTAGCTAAATCTTTTTGAATGACTAGATCACCAATGGCAAGCGATGTATTGATTCCCATATCGCTAAAGAATGTTGCTTCTGGGAATTGCTTCAGGAATACCTGGATTCTCATCACAAAATCTCTAGTTGCAGCAAAGCCCTCTTCTGCATATCTAATTGCTGGCGCAAGGATTTGATCCATCGGCAACTTGCCGTAACGCTCATGAGCTGCAAACCAAGTTGAAACAGTGCCTGGCACTGTTGCCGACCTTGGGCCATGGTGATCGATGGAACCACTGAAAGCACTGGCAACAGCGCTGTGTCCTGCTTCACCGGAACCGTTGAAGGCTAGGTTCTCTTTGGTCTTAGCGTGGTGAGTAATTAGAAAGGCATCGCCTCCTAGCTGTGAGGCACCT
>Ga0209356_1000806_pt1 | contig 12422 bp, 7 predicted proteins | sample LauGreFaBDMM15SN_2_FD_188213 | JGI IMG/M metagenome (GOLD analysis project Ga0209356, IMG submission 188213) | Freshwater lake microbial communities from Lake Michigan, USA - Fa13.BD.MM15.SN (SPAdes) (version 2) | ecosystem: Environmental > Aquatic > Freshwater > Lake | place: Lake Michigan, USA...
AGCTCCATGACCAGCGTATCGACTGGTTGGCGTGGGAAGTCGGCACCGCCGACCGTACGCTGGGCTTGGAAATTGACATCGCCCGTGAAGAAGTGGCGTTTACGGCGGTGCTCAATCATGCAGCCCACGGCGCCGGCGACGTGTCCCGCAAGGTGGAAGCTCAGCTGAATCTCTTCGCCACCGCGGCCGATTTTGCGCGGGTTAGCGAGGGGCACGGCGGACAGCGCGTTTTCAACCCGTTCCACATCTTGGTCGACGTATAGTGGGAGATCGAGGTTACCGGTTTCCTCGCGTTGGCGCTTCATCACCTGAATCGAGTTCGAAAGCAGACGGCGGGCAAAGAGCGTTGTCGCGGCGGAGGCGAAGACCCGGGCACCGGGGTGGGCACGGACCAGTAAGGGCAGGGAGCCCAGGTGGTCGAGGTGGCAGTGCGTCAGGATGACTCCATCGACAGAGCCTTCGATTTTGTCGATCCGCGGCAGGGCGGCTTTCCCGGCATGTTTAGGGTGCATTCCGCAATCGATGACCATCCGCAGTCCCCCGAATTCGAGGAGCATGCAGCTGGCACCGATTTCTCGGCCGGAGTTAAGGTCAGTAATTCTCATTCAAGGGGGTCGGCGGGGGGAATCATCTCAAAGGCGGGGATACGTACGAAAATACGCTGCCCATCCTCGGTGGTGCCGTGGAAGGCGCCTTCGGCGGTCACGGGGTGGCCGGTGAGATGATAACTATTATAGGAAAACGAATCGCCCGACGGGATGCGTGGGGTCTGGCCGACGATACCATCGCCCTCGACGACCTCGACGGTGCCGTCGGGGGAGCGGATGATCCATTTGCGCCCGAGGAGGCGGACGGTGGACTGGGAAAGATTGGAAATCGTCAGAAAGTACACGAAGGCGTGGGGAGTCTCGGGCGGGAAATTGGCGTCACGATGGTGGACCACCTTATCGACGGTGACCCTGAGGCCTGGAAGTTCCTGTCCGGTAGCGTGCACTGGGTGGGAGACAAGAGGGGATAGGGTCCCTAAGGAAGCATAAATCAGTCGCTGACACATAATTGTGAACCTTCCCGCCTTGCACCCCTCCATGACGGTCATTTGACTGCCGAAGATGTCGACCCCGACTCAGATGAAGCAGAACTTCGGGCGTGTCCCCGGGAAGTGGTGGGGTATGGTCATCTACCTAGGGTTACTGGTCCTCTCGGCCTTCTTCCCTTTTTTCAATTCACTTGAGCGGACAGCGAAGGACCTGCCCGTCATGGTCCCATCCTTTGACTTTAAGGAAGATAAGGTGACCCGCACGGGCGCGACGATTCCCGTACACGCTAACTTATATGGCTTTGCGGCCGATGGTTCGGCGGGTGGTAAGCCCGTGTTGGTTTATATTCATCGGGCGCCGTGGGACCGCCGTGGGACGCGTTTGTGCGTAGAACTTGCCAAGACGGGCAAGGTAGCAGTCATTGAGCCATTCCTGCCCGGGTTTGGTCCCACGCCGGGAAATGTTCCTAGTCACTCCATGGAAGCCAACGCCGAGGTGGTGGCTGCCTTGGTTGAGCATTACGGGGTAAAAGAATACCACGTCCTCGGGCAGGGCTTAGGGGGTGTGGCTGCCTTGGAAATCGCGTCGGCGCATCCCGACCGCGTACGCTCGTTGACGATGCTCTCGGCCCCGGGTGCGCAAGAGTTTGAGCTCTTGGGCAATCCGCTCGTCAATAAAATCGTCTATGGTTTTCATGGCGCCTTCTTCTGGGGCGTCGCACGCCTGACGCCGAACTTTGGCGCAGCCGATCTTTTACCCTGGGATCGCGATTACGCGGCGACCATCTTTGAGACAGACCTCTCGGAGTCTAAGCAGGTCATCTTCGGTTGGCGTAAGCCCATGTTAATCATCCATGGCGAGGATGACTGGCTGACGCCGGTGCAGGCGGCCACCTACAGTGCTCAACTGGCACCGCAAGCGAAGCTCGTCCTATTGCCAGGTGGGCGTAATGTCGTTTTCAAGGAGCAGGGCAGGGTCGTTTCGGAAATTACCAGTTTTGTGGATGCCCCGCCCGCGGTTGCCGTGACCGAAGCACGTGAGTATCCGCCGCTCCCCTCGGCGGTGGGCGCCCATTTCTGGATTCTCCTCGTTATTATTGTTATTTGTACCTTTGTCGCCGAGGACCCCACCTGTTTGGCGACGGGCCTCATGGTATCCGTCGGTATTATCGATTTCTGGTCGGGGGCGGCCGCCTGCACCGTCGGCATCTTCATTGGCGATATCGTGCTCTATTCAATCGGGCGGTTCTATGGGCGGCAGGCGATTACCAAGGCCCCGTTTAAGTGGTTCATTAAAGAAAGTAAGATCAACCAATGGGCCGGGTGGTTTTCCACGCCGCAGGGCATGTTGGTCGTCGTCAGTTCGCGCTTTGTTCCGGCCAGTCGCGTACCGACCTTTGTCACCGCGGGGATCATGAAGCTCAACATTGCGCGGCTGGGCGGCTTGTTGCTGGTGGCGGCGTTGATTTGGACACCCCCGCTCATGTGGCTAGGTTACGAGTTCGGCTCACGTGGCATGGAATTACTGGCGCGGTTTAAGAGTCAGGCACTCTGGATTATCATCGGTTTCATCTTTGCTCTGCACTTCGTCACGCACTGGATGCTACCGGCCCTCACGTGGCGTGGCCGTCGCCAGATCGTGATGAAAGTCCGTAATCTACTGCAGGCCTCGCTCTGGCCGACATGGCTCGTATTCTTACCGATCCGCATCGGTATCCTGGCGCTATGCTTGTGGCACCGCCGCTTGACGGCGTTTGCGTCGGCTAACCCTTCGTTCGGTCGCATTGGTGGCTTTACTGGGGATGCCAAGTCGCTGCTCCTCCGTCCCTTCCAACGGGATTCGCGCTGCTGTCCGTTACTCGCCCTGTCGATGGAAGACTCCGTCGAAGAACGGCTCAAGGAAGCTCGGGCTTTTGCGGTCTGTCACGGGTATCCCTTGGTCTTTAAGCCCGAAGTCGGGGCGGATGGGGCGGGGATGCGTTACCTCCGCGACGAAGCGCAGCTTGAGCGCCGGGTTTCCGGTGCGAAGGAAGACTTCCTCTTGCAGAAGAAGATCGACGGCCTCGAGTTCGAGGTCGTTTGGCACCGCAATCCTGGTAAGGATGACGGACGAGTCATGGTGGTCGTGCAGAAGCAGGACGTCGTCGTCATGGGCGACGGCGAACAGACCTTGGAGGAGCTGATCTGGCTCGATGAAGTCGCCGTTTCGCGCGGGGAACTCTATTTGGAATGTCATGACCGCGAACTCAACCGTGTCATCCCCGCTGGCGAGAAAGTCGTTCTTAACCTTTCGGGTAGTTATGGCCATGGGGCCCGTTGCGTCCATCGGCATGACCTGAATACGCCGGAGATGAGCGCGGCCATGACGACTTTTGCGAAACGTTTTCCCGGGCTACATTTCGGACGCTTTGATTTACGTGCGGTCAGTGAGGAAGAGTTTAAAGCCGGGCGTTTCATCGTCACCGAAGTCGGTGGCTGCTGCCACGTGTCGAGCTTGGTGCGCGACGAATCGCTGCGCTTCAGCCGTGCGTATAGTGCCGTCTGGACCCAACTGAAGGCCTGTATTGAGGCCGGTGCTTATAACCTCGCGCAGAAAGTTCGCCCCGTGCCGCTCGATGAATGCTTAGCGCGGTGGAGCCAAGCCCGGGGACGTGATGATCAGTTCGTGGTGAGCGAAGAATAAGCATGGTCCGTATTTTTTGGGTTAATCTACCTACAAAGTCGTAGGGTTGATAGCCCGTTTTCGCGGTTCGCAGTTCACAGGTCAGGGCGTGCGTGCGTTGGTGCTGGCACAAAGCCCAACCTCTATGCGCACCAACCCATCCCTCGTCCGTACGTCCTTCCTCCTCGCTGCCGCCTTGGCGCTCACGCCCGCAATCGGCGCCACCGTCACCTGGGACACCTCGACGACGGCTGGCTTCCAGTCGGGTAATGGCACGTGGGGTACGGATAGCTTCTGGAGCATCAATGGTACGACGCTCTCTCCTTGGGTCTCGGGAGACACGGCCAGCTTCCTCGGTCAGACGACGGCGGTGAACGACACCATCACCATCGGTTCGAATCAGACGATTGGTGGTTTGGCCTTCGGGTCGGCCACGACGAGCGGCAACTGGATTTTGAGCGGTAGCGGGATTCTCTCCTTGGCTGGTAACGCGACCTTTGCGGTCGCCTCGGGCTCGACCGCGGTGATTTCAGCCCCCTTGACGCTTTCGACCAATGTGCTGACTAAGACCGGGGCGGGCACCTTACGTCTGAACACGCCCACCTTAGCCACCCCAAATATCCTCGTTAGTGCGGGCGTGTTGGAGTTACAGAGGGGGGCCTCGTTCTTCTCTGGCGGCACCATTCGAGTCAGCAGCGGCGCGGTGCTGGCTATGCAAGGTACGGATACTTGGGGCCAGTCGGGCACCACCACGGCGGCGACCATCATTCTGGACGGTGGTACCTTGTCTTCGAATGGTAGGTTTAACACCCTCAACAACCTCACGCTCAATGGCGGTACCATTAACGCCAATGGTGGGGTTAATGCATCCTTTGGGTCATTCCAGCTCGGCGGTACGGTGACGGTCAACCGCAACGCTTCGATTGTGCAGAGTGGGACCAATGGAAATATCAACCTCGCCAGCACGGTGATTAATGTGAACGCCGGCGCGACCCTGACCTCGAACGCCATCCTGCAGGGTACGAGCACGCTGACGAAGGGTGGGGTGGGTGAGTTGGTACTTACCGGTGCCAGCACTTACTCCGGCGGAACAACTTTGAGCGCGGGCGGACTGCACATCGGCAACAATGCCGCGCTGGGCACCGGAACGATTACTTTCTCGGGAGCTAATGGCTGGTTGAGCAGTGATGGTACGACGGCGCGCACCCTCGCCAACGCCTTGACCTTCACCAACGACGCCATCTTGGGTAACGGTACGAAGAACGGTCTACTCACGTTCACGGGGGCGACGACCATCAGCAATGTGCGGACCATCACGGCCTTGTCTGACGTGGTCTTCTCCGGCGCGCTTGGCGGCACCGGTAGTTTTCAGAAGATCGGCTTGGGTAACCTTACCCTCTCCGGCACGAACACCCTTTCGGGGTATCTCCAGGTGCAGAGCGGTAAGCTGACCTTGGACTATGGCACGAACAATACCGCGAAGTTTGCGGGCGTCCTTAATTTACAGGGCGGCACCTTGGACCTCGTTGGAGGTTCTTTCGCTCAGGTGGCGACTTCGACTAGTTTGAACGGGGGAGTGACTGTGACGCGCTCTTCGGGTACCTCGACGCTTTCCTTGGGCGCCATTACCCGCAGCACGGGCGGCTTGCTTAACCTGCAGTCTGCGGGCCTGGCGACGACGAGCACGGCCAACACCAACGGGCTGCTGGCTGGCGTCCTGCTGAATGGAGCGTTGGCCGCCAACGATGGCAGCGGCAACGTCGTCGCCTACACAGGCTTCACGGATATCTCAAGACAAGGGGGCGTCATTGCCAACGCCGCGGCGAATAATGTCCGCATCTCCGATACGGGTAACACCACGGGTACCGTCACGGTTGGCACGGGTGTGACGACCATCAATAGCTTGGTTAACGCCGCTGCTAGCGCCAGCACTGTCACGATCGGCACGGGCAATACGCTACGCCTGGGGGCTGTCGGTACGGTCATCGCCGGCTCAGGTCTCAATTTCACGGGCGGCACCTTGACGGCTGGTGGGGTCGACAACACTGCGGGTGAACTGCAGTTCGTCGTGGGTTCCGGCACGAGCACGATCAGTTCGGTCATCGCCAATAACGGCACGGGGGTCGTCAGCCTTACCAAGTCCGGCGACGGCATCCTCGTCTTGACGGGCACCAGCACGAATACGGGTGGGACCTTCGTTCAGGCGGGCACGTTGGAAGTCACTGGACGTACGGCAACTTCCTACCGCATCGAAAGCGGCGCCACGCTCAAAGTGGGTGCAAACTATAGCGGTGGTTCATATAGCCCTGGCGTGACTCTCTTGGGCTCGGGGGTTAGTGCTACGACCGGTCTGCTACTGAAGTCAGGAATCAGCTACAACATCAATGGTTTGGTGCTGGATAACGCTGCGACCACGATTCGGAATTATGGCGGCACCTCGACCGCCCAACTCTATGGTTTCGATAGTAATGGCACTCAGTTGATTGTGAATCAGGCCGCTTCTGGTTCGGTCTTCGATTCACTGGTCAACATTAACATGGGCACTTATGGCTATCGTACGAACGTATTGGCGGGTGCAAATACGGCTACCGGTGACTTAGTCGTGAATAGCCAGTTGGTGGGGTCGGGAGGCGGAATCGGCTTCTACAAAAACGGCTCTGGATCTGTAAAGTTCACCGGCGACAGCTCGACCACGCTCACAGGTCGTATGAATATCCACGGAGGTGCCGTCATTCTCGCAGGTGGGAATAATCGCTTGGGAGCGACTATTGATTTCAATTTTCAGGGTGACGGCAAATTGGTCTTAGGCGATGCCGCCGGGACGTCTGCGCAGACTATTGGGCTGAGTAGTATTTCGAATGCTAGTAATGCAATCGTGGGTGGAAATACCGCCAACTCGATCCTGACCTGGAACTTGGCGGCAGCCACCACGTTCGCAGGTAAACTGGGTGGCGAGCTCCTCAACGAGAATAACCTTAGTATCGTTAAATCTGGCGCGGGCATCCTGACGCTGTCTTCGGCCAACACCTTCACCGGTGGGACGACTTTGTCGGCGGGTGGTATCACCTTGGGCAACGCGCTGGCGCTGGGCACGGGTTCGATCACCCTTACGGGCGGCACCTTGAATGTGGGTACCTTCGCCCTGACCAATACCGTGGTCATGAATGGTGGTACCATCGCGGGCACGGGGTCCATTGGTGGTTTGACCGCCTCTGTCGGCACGGTGACGACCAAACTGGTGGGGTCGGGCGACATCACCAAGAGCGGCAGCGGCGTGCTGGAAATCCAAGGGGCGAACGGGGCCACTGAGGCTTATACGGGTAACGTCACACTCTCGGCTGGCACCATTAAGTTTACGGGAGCCGGTTCGCTGGGTGCCGTTAACTCATCCGTGGCCGCTTATGGTGGTACCATTGCCAATGCGGGTATCCTCGAGTTCGCGGGAACCGCCACGCAGGCGCACAATGGCGTCATCAGCGGCGCAGGTTCACTGGCGGTCAGCGGTGCAGGCCAGGTCTTCCTCTATGGCAATAACACCTACTCCGGAGGCACCACGGTTTCCGCAGGCAACGCTACGGCCCAGTCGTTGACCTCGTTCGGTTCGGGCACTGTGACCCTGTCGGGTACAGGCGTGGTCGACCTCGGCGGACAAACCATGGCGAATAACTTCGTCGTGAATGGGGGTACCTTACAAGGCGGCACCATCAATGTCACTCAGGTCACGGGGACGGCAGGTACCATCAGCGCCAACCTCAATGGAACTGGTGCTTTCACTAAGTCAGGTGCTGGTATCTTGATTCTAGGTGGAACGAACGGCTATACCGGCGGCACGACCGTCAATGGCGGCACGCTCCTGGTTAACGGCACCATTGGGGCGATCACGGTCGCTAACGGCGGCACGTTGGGTGGTAATGGCTATGTCGGAAATACCTCTGTCTCGTCTGGCGGTACGATTGCCGCGGGTGCTTCGGTGGGCCTCCTGAACGTAGGTAACTTAACTTTAGCGGGTGGCTCGGCGATGACTTGGCAGCTGAATGACGCGACCAAGATTGCGGGCGTCGGCTACGACCTAATCGTGGCAAGTACGCTGGACTTATCGGGCCTGAGTGCGGTCAGCCGTGCGACCCTTAACCTGATGACCTTAGCGAACGCTGGTGACGGCGTCGCGGGGACCCCATTGGCTTTTGATAAAGCCCTGTCTCAGTCCTTCACTTTAATTAATTACAGTGCGCTGAACTTGGGTACGAATACCAACGTGAGTAACCTGTTCACTATTAACTTAAATGGTTTCGTCGCCCAGGATGGTAGTGCCCTGAGTGCGGATAACTTCTCGGTCATCAATGATGCGGCGAATAACAGCCTTAAGCTACAGTATGTCTCTGCGGTGCCCGAACCTTCCACCTATGGTCTAGCTCTTGGCTTCCTGTCCTTGGCGGTGGTCGCGGTGCGTCGTCAACGCCGCAAAGCCGCTACTCAGGCGTGATTATTACTGGGGACACTTATATCGGTCGTACGGCCGCTCGGAGTTCCTCCGAGTGGCACTCGGCTTTTGGGGGTGCTTCTTCGGAGCTTCGGCGATGCCAGTCCTTCTTGGCTTGTGTGCTGGGTAATGATTCAGTGCTCGGCTTCGATTTAGTCGACGCCGAGGGTCAAGCGGGCGAAGGTTACGACGTTATCGAAGTCCGGCAGTGTTTGGACTTAAGTGCGGTTGCAGGGACGGCCAAGGTTCGGATATGCCTTCGGAGTGGGCCGTTCAATAGTTCCTCGGGAATACCTGGTATCTCGGGATACTATCCCTTTGGTGAGTATCGGTTCACGTTGATTCGCTATGGGGCCTTAAGGCTCGGGAACCGAACCCGTTTGAGTGACCTCTTTGAATTGGACTGCGCCCAGCTTTTCGATGCACGGGGTGTATCGATTACGTCAGACTCCCTGCTGCTACTCAACGTTCGCGGCCACGGGACATCCGGCAGCATTCAGCTGGTCAGTCGGAGCTTGGGGCTTCGGTTGTTGAAGTCGTATCCGACGATCTACTCGACCTAAGCCTTGCCGGTATAGGCGTGGCAGAGCGCGGCCGCCGCGGCGTCGGATTCGTCGAGCGGGAGTTCGGCGGGGAGTCCGAACACCGATTTAATCATCCGGCCAACTTGTTCCTTCTTGGCTGCTCCGTGGCCCGTGACGGCCATCTTGATGCGCTTGGGGGCATACTCCGACACCCGGACACCTAAGCGCGCTAGGACGCTCAAGGCCGCCCCGCGGGAAGCACCCATGGCTTGGGCAGTCCGGAAGTTTTGTACAAAGATGGTTTCTTCGATGGAGGCCTCATTGACTCCGTGAGCCTTGGCGAGTTCTTCGACCGCATCGGCGATGCGACCGAGGCATTCGTAGGCAGCTAACTTGGGGCCAAGTTTGACGGTTCGGCTGGCGAGCAGCCGCGGGGGCTCAGAGCGGGTATCTATGACCGCCAGGCCAGTGCCACGTAGGGAAGGGTCGATGCCCAAGATAATCGCGCGGATACCGCGGGTCACTGGCTTGGTTGCTTCACTGGACGCCCGGGTCTTTGCCTTGCTGTATTTACCTGCGGCGGGCAGGGCTCCGCCTAACAGTTTAGCGGTCCAGAGTGAGCGAGCCGAGCGGGCCATACGATTTATCTAGAACCTTCCGCCGAGGGCTTCGACTGCAAACTTCACGGCTCGCGGGTTGCCTTTACTCGGTCCGCCCGTCAGGTTTTTCCTATGCGATCCGGTTGGGCCATCCTTCTCTGCGTTTGGGCGGTAGGTTTTACCGCCGAGCTGGAGGTCGTGCAGCGCACGCCCCCGGCCATGCCCGCGGTTGAGCTGAAGGCCTCGTCAAAATTAAACCTCAAGCAGGTTCCCGAATGTTCGGCCCTTTGGGCGAGCACGCTAAACCCAGGCGTCTTTTGGACCCTTTCTGATTCCGGCAATAAGCCAGAAATCGTTCCCGTGCGGGCCGATGGCTCGACCGTGATTGGCCCCACTGGCGCTTGGTTAGGCGTCACGCTGAAGGGCCTCAGAAATACCGACTGGGAAGCCCTGACGGCGGACGGGCAGGGGAACCTCATTCTCGGGGACGTCGGCAACAACCTCTCTCGTCGCAAGGAGCTCGCCTTCTACGTTTTTAAGGAGCCCGCCCTGGGGGCGAAGGAGGTTAGCGATTTCAAGAAGTATACTTTTAGCTGGCCTGATCAAACCGTCTATCCTGACCCGGAGATTTCCCATGATTGCGAGGCCATCTTCGTCGTCCGCGGTAAGCTCTACCTCCTCACTAAGCATCGGCGGGATACGCTGACCGATCTTTGGCGGGCCGAGCTCCCTGCCGTCGGCGAGCAAGCCGTGCTGACCAAGGTTGCGCGTTTTGATGCTAAGGGCATGGTCACCGACGCCTCCGTCTCGCCTGACGGTAAGCGCTTGGCCGTGCTGACCTATCGCATGGCTTGGGTCTTTGACTTACCCTCAACTGGCGAAGCTTTCTTCCAGGGTCCAGCGAAAGTCGCGCCGTTGTCACCGCCGTTACTGTCTTGGCAGTTGGAAGGCAGTGCGTGGCTCGATGCCCAGACCTTACTCATCGGTTCGGAGCAAGGTGACCTGTTTAAGTTACCGCTCTCTGCGCTGAAGGCCGTGCCTTGAAGGTTGCGTGAGGTGAAGTGTTCAGCCTAGGTCGCTGCAGGTTAAAGACTCCATATCGTTTTCCTTTCAGATGGATGGTCGCTCGATAATTTAGGCGGCCCATGAGACATGTGCCGACCTGCTTTATTTCTTACGACACGGTGAAGTCACATGGCCCCTATACTATTCAAGATATGCTGGAAGAAATTGCGACATTCGGCCCAAGGGAGTTCGACTTCGGGGCGATCGACCGGGAGACGGTTCAAGTATGGAATCTCGGGTGGCGTTCTGCCCAGCCGCTGGAGCAGGCCAAGTCCTTCCTTTTAGCTGACCTGCGTAAATCGAAGTACGCCTCCTGACGTCGGAGGTAATGGTGCCGGTACGCCGCAGGGTATACATATAAATAAAGCGGGCCGACCTTCGCACGAAGGCCGGCCCGATAAGGGGACTCCAGTAGTCTAACTTAGAGAGCCTTGGCGGCGTTCACGACAGCTTCCTTCGTGATACCGAGTTCCTTCATGACCACGTCGCCCGGGGCGGAGAGGCCGAAGGTGTCGGTGCCGATCGCCTTACCAGCGGTGCCGACGTAGCGGCCCCACGAAATGGTGACGCCAGCTTCGATGCTGACGCGCTTGGTGCAGGCAGCGGGGAGGACTTCCTCCTGGTAGGCCTTGGGCTGACGTGCGAAGACTTCCATCGAAGGCATCGAGACGACGCGAACGCTGGCGCCGAGCTCTTCACCGGCGGCGAGCGCTAGAGAGAGTTCGCTGCCGGTCCCGATGATGATGTGCGTCAGCGGGGCGGTTTCCTGACGGAGAATGTAGGCGCCCTTGAGCGTACCTTGGCGGCGCGTGGCAACGGGGACGGCGTCGAGGGACGGGACGTTCTGGCGGGAGAGGATCAGGGCCACGGGGCCGTCCTTGCGGGCCACCGCATGAGCAAAAGCGGCAGCGGTTTCTTCGGCGTCGCCTGGGCGGACCACGTCGAGGTTCGGGATGCAACGCAGGGCGCTGACCGTTTCCACCGGCTGGTGCGTCGGGCCGTCTTCGCCGACGCCGACGGAGTCGTGCGTGAAGATGTAAAATGCCTGGAGCTTAGCGAGGGCCGCCACGCGGATGGACGGACGGAGGTAATCGGAGAACGTCAGGAACGTCGCGCCGGAGCCCTTGAAGATGCCGTGGTAGGCCATCCCGTTGAGGATCGCGCCCATCACGTGCTCACGGATACCGAAGTAGAGGTTGCGGCCACCGGGCGTCGCGATGTCAAAGTCACCGACGTCCTTGATATAATTCTTGGTCGAGCCGTGTAGGTCGGCCGAACCCGACAGCACGAGCGGCGAAGCCTTCGCGACCGCGTTGATGCAGGTTTCGCCGGAGACGCGGGTGGCGAGGGCGTTCTTGCCGAACTCAGGAATCGCCGTGAGGAGGGACTGCACGTCGCCGTGGTCACCCTTTTGAGCCTTGGCGAGGACGGCAGCCTTCTCGGGGTTGGCCTTGGACCAAGCGGCGAAGGTCTGCGCCCAAGCGGCGTGGGCGGCGGCCTGCTGAGTCATGCGGGCGGCGAAGAACGCCCGGGTCTCAGGCGAGACGTGGAACTTCTCTTCCGGTAGGCCGAGGGCCTTGCGGGAGGCGTCGACGAACTTCACGCCCGCTTCGCCGTGGCCCTTGGCGGTGCCTTGGACTTCCGCGATGCCCTTACCGATGACTGTCTTGCAGATGATCAACTTCGGCTGGCCGTTCTTGTTCGCGCGAGCCTTATCGAGGGCTTCGGCGATCGGGGCGAGTTCGTTGCCGTGCGGGACCGTGAAGACCTCCCAGTTCGCGGCTTGGTAACGCTTGGCGGTGTCCTCGTTCTGCGTCTTCGAAGCCATGGCGTCGAGGGTGACGTCATTGGAGTCGTAGAGCATGATGAGGTTGTCCAAGCCGAAGCGGCCCGCGAAGGAAGCGGCTTCCTGGGAGATGCCTTCCTGGAGGCAACCGTCGCCCGCGAGGCCGACGACGATGTGGTCAAAGATTTTATGTTCGGCGGTGTTGAAATGCGCAGCGGCCATCTTGGCGGCCACAGCCATGCCAACGATGTTGCCGGTGCCTTGGCCGAG
>Ga0209356_1000810_pt1 | contig 12392 bp, 10 predicted proteins | sample LauGreFaBDMM15SN_2_FD_188213 | JGI IMG/M metagenome (GOLD analysis project Ga0209356, IMG submission 188213) | Freshwater lake microbial communities from Lake Michigan, USA - Fa13.BD.MM15.SN (SPAdes) (version 2) | ecosystem: Environmental > Aquatic > Freshwater > Lake | place: Lake Michigan, USA...
CAATATACACCATTTTTATGATGCGTCAAGACCATGCCTCACATAGACCCAAAAGTTAGTAAAGCCAAGCATAAGGAGTGGTCGGCCAAACACTACCAAAAAAACAAAGACGAGGTAAAGGTCAGGTCAAGAAAAACCCGAAAACAGAAAAAGCAAGAATGGTTAGAGTTTAAACGGGGGTTGTCCTGTACCAAATGTGGGTTCTCCCACCCTGCGGTGATTGACTTCCATCACGTCGGGCCTAAAAAATACAGCGTCAACGAACTTATAGGCAACGGCAAATTTAAGACGGCCTACGAAGAAATAAAGCAGTGCGTAGCACTATGCGCCAACTGCCACCGCATACACCACTACGACGAACACGAACGAAAAAAGGGGCCGAAGCCCCCTTTAGAACCCAACACAAATTAAGCCTCTTCAGCTTCGTCTTCCGCTTCAGCTTCGTCTTCCGCTTCAGCTTCGTCTTCCGCTTCAGCTTCGTCTTTAACCAAGAGCCACTCATTGGTGTCTTCATCCAGCCAGTACCAAGCTTCGTACTCTTCGTCGTACCAGCAGTAGCACTCAGCATTTTCGTCGTAGACGTACTCTTCGTCTTCAGCAAAGCAGTCGGCGAACGCTTCAAACTCTTCGTCCTCGCCTTCGATCTCTTCAATGTCAGTGTTACCCAACGCCTGAGCAGCCTGCAAAAACTTCAGGATGGACTCGGTAGAAAACTCAAAGTAGCCGCCATTGTCAAGGTCAACAGATACAGTAAACAGCATTTTTACACTCCAAAAAAATTGTTGCAGCACCGCGCTGCAAATCATCCTATCACGCATCCCATGACAGTTTTTAGACATAAAAAAGGCCCCCGAAGGGGCCTTTTTAGCAGGGGTAAACCCGGCCGCTGTCGCTTATTAAGCGCCAGGCGAGCCAAAGATGCCGCGTGGATCGCTGAAGCCGAAGCTGTAACGCTCACGAGCCTTGTAGCGGACGTTGCCGGTGTCGAAGTCGCCCTCGAAGCCAGTCTTCATGGACACGCGTTCAAACATTTTCATGCCGTTAGGAGCGTCAGTCTTGATGAAGTACGCATCTGGATCGGTCAGGAAGTTGTTAACCACGTAGCCCTGAGGAACCATGCCCATGTTGCGGATGGCGTTGACATCGTTGTCAGCAGTACCAACGCGGAGCGTGGACTTCATGATACGGTCAGCAGTGAACATCAGCTCTTTAGGGATGATCAACTTTAGGCCTTGGACGGCGATCTTCAAGCCGCGTTCATCAGTGAACGCTGCGATGTCGATCAAAGACTGTTCCAAGGAGGTCTCGGACAAGTCAGCGGCCGTAGCCAAAGTGTTGGACAGGTTTGGACCTGACAGGGTGGGGTGGTTGGTTGCGCACAGAACAACACCGTCGCCACCGATGGAGGTGGTGAAAGCGCCGTTGAGCACAGCCGCAGCCTTGATCTGCTTGGTCTGAGCCATGGAACGAGCCAAAGCCTTGGTGTAGCGGGCAGACAAGCGGTCGTAGAGGTTATCTTCAACAGCTTCTTCTGTCAGCGAGAACGCCAAAGCAATAGTCTCGTGGGTGTAGCGAGCAGTGTAGACCTCTTGAGCTTGGTCGTATGAAACGCCCGCGCCCTCGGTCTTCACAGGAGCTTCGCCGAAGCCCGATTCCATCACCTCTTCTTCAAACGCACGGTCCGAAGTTTCGATGGCATAGATTTGGGTGTGTTGGTTCTCGTAGTTTTTGTACTCGAGTCCGAACAAAGCATTGAGACCAGGCTCAAGCTCTTTCACCAGTTGTGCACGTGAAATTGCCATTTATGTTCTCCTTATTGACCAGCAACACCTGCACTACCGTACACGTGTTCGTTGATCTTAACTACCACCACGGCGAAAGAGCCGTACTCGTTACTTGGGACGTTGTACAAGCCAACGGTCTTCAGGTTCAAAGCAGCTGTAGTAGCAAGCGTAGAAGAGTTCAGTTCCATAGTGGACACACCAGTAGTGGTGCTTCCGCCGGTACCGATCACGTCTGCATTCTTGCCCACGTCTGCAGCAACGAAGCCTGCATCACATTGGATCAGGAACAACTGGCTTGGATCGTCAATCACGTCGGCAATGATCTTGCCTGAAGTGATGTTGACAGAACCTGGATAGAAGTTCTTGAAGGTGGGCTTGCCTGTAGTGGGATCAATGTAGTTGCAACCGTTAAACACGCCTACCGCAGCAGTGTGTGTAGCAGGAAGAAACCGGGTGATAAATCCCGCTGAGAGAGCAACCAAGTCGCCTTGAAAAATTGTTCCAGCCTGGTTATCCGCAATCTCGTATCCGTACTGTTTCTGAGCACCAGTAGCGGAAAGATTGCCAATAGGTCGCAAGCCGAAAGCCTTGTCGATATTAGCCATATGAAATTTCCTTTAAAAAATGGAATCCGTTAGCCCTTGTTAGAGCCACCAAAAGAAACGCGAGACTGACGTGTGGGCCGCTGAATGGTCATGCTGTTGTGAGCATTCGCTTTCATCAACTCGTTGTCCGCCGCCTGTAATTGGTCGTTCGCTCGACTTTGGTAATACGCAGTGCGCTCCGCCAACGTCTCAACCGGAATACGTGCAAGAAGTAAACCTCCCACGCTGATAACACCAGCATGTCGGCCGTCTTCTACTGTTGGCACATGATAGTCGGGGTACTCGTCCCCACGAACCAACTCATACCCCTCGCGGAGCTTTCCAGAGATGTTCGTGCGGTCGTCAATACCACCGGCTTCAGAGCGAATCCAACGGTGCTTGTATCCAGGAGGCGCAGGTGGCGCATCCAGCCGTGAAGGGGGAGCCCAAGGTTTACGTCGCGCATCTTGATCACGGGATTCGGCCCCGCGTGAAGTGCGATTGAGTGTAGGTACTTTAACGTCTGACATGGTCTTACTCCTTTACGTACTTGGCATATTCCTCAAGCGGAACACCCAGCTTTTTGGCAATTGCAACTTGACTCGGGGTCAACTTGACAGTGCGGCGTGCGTTGTTGATACCCGATGACCGGGATGCAGGAGCCACCGTTTGCACGAGTCTGGCGGACCTGTTAGTTTGCGCTTGCTGCTGACCCCCGCCCAGCTTCTGGGGGAAGGTCTGCTTCAAGCGCGCGTCTAGCTCATCATAATACTCATTGCTGTTTGGGTCAAATCCCTCAGACTGAATTAGCTGACGATGGATTCCCCATGCTGCATGAGTCATGGCAGTATCTCGGCCGTACCAAGGGTTACGTTCAGCCCAGTCCTCGACCCGTGGGTCGACTTCCTGCTGAACTTGTACCTGGGGCTGCTGGGCAGCTTGTTGGGCAGCAGCCTGCTGCTGGCGCACCCACTGCTGGTTCTGATGCTCGCGCTGCTGAGTAGCGGCGGCGATCTGGCTTTGCTCCATGGTCAGCGTTGTAAGGCGCTGCTGGGCTTCCGTTTCGGTGTCAATGTCGCCCTCTTCACGGGCCTTGCGAATGATCTGTTTTAGGGCAACAACTTGCGTTTCAACACGCCCGGTGGCCTCGCCCAAGCGCGCGCCGTCCACGGTCATGTACTGCTGCTCGAGCTGGGTAGCCCGGGCCTGTACGCTCTTTGCGTACTCCAGGGCTGCCTGCTCACGGCGCTGGGTCTCGCGCAAGCGCGCGGTCAGCTTGTCAATGCGCTTCTTGACGCCTTCGCTGTACTGCTCAAGCTCTCCGGCCTCCCCGGAGGTTGTCTCAACCCGGGGCGCTTGGGGCTTGTCCAATACTTCAGCAGCACCGTCCTCCCCAATGGAAACGGTGGCCGGACTCTCGTCCTCGCCTATCTTAAATTCAAGTTGCTCATTCATGTCATTGCTCCTTTACATGTGCAGAATGTCTTCAGGACTGTTTACCACTCCAAGTACCTCGTCGTCGTTGATGAGACGAATCTCACCTCCGTCGATTGGGATGCGTGCGCCAGCGTAGCGGCCAAAAATAATCCAATCACCCTGTTTGCACCAGGCACCGGTGGGGAATTTGGATTGATCGGCATAGGCCAAGGACCCTACCTTCAGGACGTAGCCGCACACTGTGCCAAGCTGCGTTCTGCGCTGTGTTTCTTCGGCCAGGACGATGCCGCCCTTGCTTTTTTCAGCACCTCGGTAGGGGAGAATGGCAATGCGCCACCCTGTAGGCTGGGGAATGGTATTTATGACCGCTTGGTCGAGTTTTTCTGGGTCGAAACCCAGCTCTGAGTAAGCATCTTCAAGGGCAGGCGGTTTGTTAACTGCCTCCTCGGCCCACTTACGCTCCAAGGCGGTCATGTTGATTTCAGGTACTGTTTCGGTTTCCATGGTCTTCCTTTACTTGAGAAAATCGTCTGTGTCGTCCGTGACTTTTCTGAGCAAGTCTTTCACGGAGTCTTCAGCCAGTCTCAAGCCCTCAAGGCGACCCATCATGAAGCGATACCGCTCCATGTCTGTAATGGTTCCGTTCAGGACAATCATTTTTGAATGATCCTGAAGTTTCCTGATCTCTTTCAAAACTGCTTCTGCAAATTCAAGCATGGTGTTTCCATGAAAAGCAGACGGTACAAGGCCCCGTCTGATAGCACTTACTCACGAATCAGTATATCTTAACTGGGCGGTTGCCATCTTTCTTTTTTACTATCTTGTATGGCCCCTGAACTCCTTTTGGAGTTTGCACTCCGTCCTTGGGCTTTTTGGCAACTGGTTTTTTGGCAGCTGGTTTCTTAAGCGGCATATCGGCCTCCTGGTTGTTGGGGTTGACTGACCTTGGCTTGCTGCAACTGCAGCTTCTGCAGGTTAATCTGGTTGGTCTGCTGCGCCTTTTGCTGGTCAAGGCCCAGGCGCTGCTGGTCAAGGCCAATGCGTGCCTTGTCTGCCTCTGCGCGCTGGACAATCTCCTTCTCCTTGAGCTGTATCAGGGGGTCAGGTCCCTCTCCACCGGCGAGCTTCTCCTGCAGTTCGCGCACTTCCTTCATGCCCATGGCAATGTTGATAGCGACGATGCCTTCCTTCTGGATAGCAGAGACCATGCGGTCGGGGTCGGTTCCATACTGCTTGAACAGCTCGACTTCCATGTCCTCTTCTGCCCGCAAACGAATGTGCTCCAAAACATGCTTCTGCAACTCGGCAGCAGACATTGGGTTGGCCTGCAGAATAGGCGACATGCCCATCATCAGGTGCGTTGCAATGTGCGCATCATGCTGCTGGCCGGCAAAGGCCTTGAGCTTCATGCCGTTGAGCACGTCACTGTTCTCCGACGCCGGGTCGCGAGGCATGTTGGTGTTCTGCGGCAGCAGCACACCGTCGATGTCACGGATATTCAACGCCGCATACATGCGGTAGTAGGCCTCGTACATGTTGTGCATGTTCGGGGCGCTCTGGGCCAGCTGCAGCTGCATCTGAGCCAACTGGATACGCTGTGCAGAGCTAAAGATGTTGGGGTCAGCCACCGGCTGCACCGACACCATGGAGTCAAAATCCTTCTTCTTGATCTTGCGGCTGGCACCAGGCACGTCGTAGGGGTACTCGTCCGGCATGTACTGGCCAAAGCCCTCGAACAGCAGGCGAAACTCCAGCGTCTGCGCATAGTGCAGGCGCTTGTGGATGCTGGACATGACCATAGAGCCGCGTTCCAGCAGTGCCAGGGTAGTTCCGACCTGTGCGTACTGGTTGCCGTCGCCAACTTGCATGTCGGCGGTGCTGGACAGGCGCTTGCCCGAGTCCACCAGGAAGCCCATCAGGGCAAACAGCACCTGGCTCGGTTCTTTGTACGGCAAAGGCAGCAAAGAGGCGGCAAGCTCCGCCCCGCCGGCGTCAATGTCGCGCCATTCGCCAGGCTGAATCGGCGTAGAGTCGTCCGCGATCCGCGCGCCACGGGCTTTAAAGCCTGCAGGCAGGTTAGCGAGCGTGCCGGCGTCAATCAGCTGGCGCAGGGCGCTTGTTGCGGCCTTTCCAAGGCCTCCGATGAGGTGTACAAAGCCCAAGCCGTACGCTCCGGGGCCCTCGACCAGCACGTAATGCACAAAATAATTGCGCCGCGTGCATTTTTCGTCGTTTTCTTTGTAGTTGCGACGGATTCCGACCACCTTGAGGGTGTCTTCGGCAAGGGTGACCACGTATGGACGCTTGATTCCGGTCGGTTCGCCGTCTTCGCCCATGTCCTCGAAGCCCGGGAGGTCCAAATCGACCAGTTGCTCAAGCAAAAATATCTCACCAATGTCGTCAGTGGCCTGGATGCCGGTGACTTTGTCAATTGCTTCCTGGATTTGACTCGCATCAGCAGGGGAAGCGTAGGTATCGAGGTTCACATCAAGGTATTCGCCGGCCAAAGCACGCTTGCGGTACTCATTTGAGTCCATTGCAATGCGGTGAGTCAGGCGCGGGCACTGGGAAACGACGCTCGAGCCGTTGTACGGGATGTAAATATCGTCCGCCAGGCACAGTTTTGAGACCATGCGACCCAGTTGGTAGTCGTAGTAAACCTTTTTGAAGGTCGAACCGCCGTAGCCAGTGTAGAAAAGCTGCTGGTCGAACTCCGGTGTGTACTCTTCCATCACCGTGGTGATCTGGTAGTTCATAAAATCCTGCACACGGCCGGCCTGTTGGAACTTTTCTACCGTCTCTTTGCCCATGATCTGCGAGCGGACAGGGCCGCCAGCAGGCATCAGCTCCTTGAAGGCCTGCGCCTGGAACTGGATAATGGCCTCGGTCAACATTGGGTGGGTCGCGCCCGACGCGCCACGGAAAGGCTTGGTGCGCTCTTCCATGCGAAAGCCCAATAGATCAAGGCCCTTGGCGTACATGGACTCCCATTCGGAGCGAGAACCCTTGTCGGCCTCAAACAAAGACGACACCTCAATGCCGATGGAGGCCAGGACGTCTGGCTCAATGACCGCTGCCAGGTTGCTGTAGAAATCCACCTCCTCGGCGTCTTTCTCTCCCATCTCAACGATGGCCCCACCATCCTCTTCGATGATGATTTCAATGTCCGACTGGGGCTCCGGGATGCCGCCACCTATCACCACCTCAAGGGTAGGCATCCGGTTCAGTGCTTTTTCGATTGCCATGTGTGTTCCTTAGATGAAATCTACTTCGTCCGGCGATTCGTCCGGTGCGTCCGGGCGAAGAATTCTTTTGTATTTCTTCAATGCAGGGGTAAGAAGCTTATCTTTTTCCACAATTTCAGCAGGTCTAAGGTACTCTTCCAAAAACCGCAAAACTGCTCCCTCATGTGTTGCAGCTGGGACATTGCCCGTAGCACGGCCGTCGCCTTTAATTTGGGTAACAACAGGGGTGACCTCATCCATCATTGTTACTTCAATAGTGGTGACGGGTCTATTACGGGTGTCACGTAGAGTATAGACCTCATACTTGCCAGTGTTAAAGGCCTCTCGCTTAGTGGTTGGATAGCCTGGGCCACCCATCTCAAACCCACCTACGGAGTGGCCTATGTATGCGCCCTCAGGTATGGTGGCTTCCCGTTTTTCAATGCGCTTCCAAGCAAACCCCTTACTAGGTCCTTCCTCAAACTGCAGCAATGGAGCGCTTACACCTTCCGAGAACACCGAATCAGCTACGGGCTTGCCGGATGTAATACGCTCAATCATTATTCTGCGCTGATCAGCTTGTTCGCGAAGCTTGAGCCCGCCCGCAACAGCGTCCTCAAAACGAATATTGGCCGCCTCGCGTGGAGGAAGACTGGCCAGGTACTTGTTAATTGAAGCCGGATCAAGCACCGTGTGTAAAGGCTGCCCAAGACCGATCTTTATGTCATACACCGGCTCACCCTTGTCAATGGCCGTTATGACGTTTTGAGAAAGCATGTTATTGGCTGTTTTTTGATTGTTCATGCCAAAAAACCGGTCGAATAAGCTGGGCTTCTGTGTGTTTGCCGTTCTGTAGGCGTCAAGCATGGCCTTTGAGGAAGAGAGGCTTTGGTCTGCAGTAGCCCCGCCCTCAGCACTAGGTGAATAAGCCACGGTTCCAACATTGGCATTGATCATCTCAGGGCGAAGGCCCTGCATACTCATTTTGTCTTCTTCAGCTGTCTGAGCGGTACGGCTTAACTCTTTGCCCTTTGGAGACAAAAGTGTGGGGAGGGTTGGATGAACTGCTGCTGGATCAGATGTAATCACAATACCTTTGAGGTTTGTGGCCCTGTCATAAGCAGTCGTGAAGTCGTCCATGGCCCGTGGGTACTTAGGAAAGAACCTTGAATCTGGCGCTCCAGGACCAACAAAGTTCTCTGGTTTGTCACCTTCTCTGACCCGTTTTTTACCTATTGCAATTGAGTCCAGCATGTATTCGGGAAAGGCTCCTTCCAAGGCCGCCCCCTTGATCTGCTTGTTGGCAATGCCTTTTGCAACAGGGTCATCGGGCGTACCAAACTGACGTGTAAAGTAGTTGCGTGCTTTCTTGTCCCAGAAGTCCTGCAAAATACCTGCCTGCCCTTGGTTTTGACCTGCTGCTGACGTGGCATTGACCATACCTGCCCTTAGTATTCTATCAATGTAGCTGATATTTTCTTCCGAGCCAACAGGGCCCGTGAGCATAGTGCTGCCCGTTGGGCGGACAGCGTATGACGCGCCGGGCACGTCCAGCTGCCGGTTGTACTCTTGGAAGTCCTCGGCAATGTTTGCTGCCTGCGCTTGAACCGCTTTTGGCCGGGCAAGCGACGCCATTGCCGCGCCACCCGGGGTGGGCGCTAGTTTCAACGCGTCAGTAATCTTGCTCAACGCCTCCAAGTTTTCCTTACCCGACTGCGAGCGTGGCACATAGGTGTTGCGTTCGATAAAGTCAGCGGCTTCCTTGTCCGCAATCTGAGGGGCTTTTCCCTCCAGATACTTGCCGCTGGTCAGGCCCTTGTACAGGCCGTAGGGCATGCCCACCGCAGAGGACAACGCCCCACTGCCCAGAGTCAATGCGGTTTCGCCGGCACCTATGAGCTGGTCCGTAATGCTTGTTTCACCCTCCTCAGGGATGCCAAGAGCAGCCCGAAAGAAAGGCGCGTAGAACCCGTCCGAGGACTCTTCGCCTTCTTCCGGGCTGCCTTTGGCCCGGTTAAAGGCGTCCGACTTTTTTGCTTCACCACCTTCTTTAAAGCGGTTCTTGGTCAACCGGTTCTTGGTCAGTGTTGGGCCTTCCAAGGTCGGCGCGCCAAAGGTGTCAGCGGACAGGCCTCTGGCTTGTTGCTGTGCCGCCCTGATCTTCAGTTGGTAGATTCGGGCAAGCTCTTCCATCTGCGAACGTGCTGATTCCGTGTTCCGCGCTGCGGGAGCCCTGTCCTTCATTGCGCCCAGGTCACCCTTGGCCAGGTCCTCATACGCCAGCTGCATTGCCTTGTCAGCTTCCGCGCCATCGCCCGAGCTTGTTTTCGTGCGCTTGATGGCCTGCCGTGTAGGCGAAGGCTTGTTTGCGCCACTGAGATCGGCCAACATCTTCTGCGCTGTGCCCACGGGGTCCGTGTTGATGACCTCTTCCGGCTCCTCATCCGACAAGGTCTCGGCGTTCTGCGCCATCAAGGCTTTAAGGTCTACGTCGCCGCCCTTGGCAAAGCCAAAGGGCCTGTACGGAGCCATGCCTGGTGCAGTTATCCGGTTGCCCATGCGGTCCATAAAGAAGCCCGCGTTCTGTGCGCCACCCAACATAGTGGGCGACAGATTGGGGTTCGAGCCCATGGCATTCATTGTGTTCATCGCGCCGTATATGGGCATGTCGGGCGAGCCGATGGCCGCGCTTCCCGGAGCAAGGCCCGTGGAGGTCTGCGGCGTCATGGCAAAGTAGTTGCTGGTCGCCGCGTTGACAGGGCCCACTGCGCCTATGCCCCGGCTGGTGTAGCTGGGCATGGCAGGCATAGAGATGGGGATGTCCGCAGCAAATTGGCTGGCAGAACCTCCCATGCCAGGCAGCCTTATTTGACCGGGCAAAACAGGCGGTGTATACGAGGTGTTTTCAGGTGCTCTGCTAATAAACTCAGGCACTGCATTCCGAGCTCTTGGAGTTGGAAGTGAAGGCGGGGCTATGGGCGTAAGTTGAGGCGGAGCCGTAGGAGGTTCGGTATACGGGGGCGGAGCCATTGGGGGTGCTGGCATTTGCTCCAACTGGTCTCTTGCCGTAGGAGGCGCAGGTGCTCCGATAACGGGAACTGCAATCATTCTTTCGCGCGCTGCCGCAGCTTCCCGTTCCGCCTGTGCTCTGGCCGCTGCATCCGCTGCGTCCTGTTCCCTTTGTTTTGACTCTTGCGCCAAACGCCCCAAGTAAGACTCATACGCCCTGTCGTTTGCCCTGCCCAGGCCCCCTGATCCCACCGTCCCAAAGTAGGGGGAGTCGTACATGTCCGTCGTACCGACCAGGCCACCAGGGCCACTGTTTGCTTTTACATAGGCCATGTACTCAGGTGATGAATAGTACGGGCTGTCCGCCGCTACTGTGGGAGGCACAAAAGCAGGTTGGGCTTTTGCTCCACGTTGTCGGGCCTCCAGCTCCGCCCGATCAGCAGCTTGTTGCGGGGATACCGGACCGTTTAAAGGCCCAAGTATTGCAACGGTGTCCTTAGCAGCCTGTTCGCCCATGTCTAACGATGATGTCCCTGACGAAGACGGGCTAAAGGCGTTTTCAATTTTTTTGACAACCTGGCCAACAAAGCCGCCCTTAAATTCTGACAGGCCTGTAACAGGGTTGATGGTCCCAGAGCCGCCGTTCTCTTTCAAGAACCGCACCGACTCGGGCGACAGGTAAGCAAGGAGTTCATCGCCGCCCCGACCTGCGGCCGCCACCTGGTCGGCCAGCTCCATGATTTCTTCTTTGGTGTAGCCGTATGACTCGAAGTCTTTGACGATTGAGCGGGCTGCTTTGTCCTGTGGGTCTTCAGTGACCTCGCCGCCCTTGGCCATGAGACGGGTCATCTCGTCGTTGTACGCCTGACGTTGCTGCTCAAATGCGTCCAGTTCCATTTGCCGCATGCCGGGATCGGCAAAGTTCTGGGCAGGAGGCATACCGTACTTTGATCTCTTTAACATATTACCCCGTCCAAGAAATGAGTTTAGACATTTTACGCGTCAATAGTACTCCGGCACAAGGTCCTTGGCGGATTCTTCTTCCACGTCATCTGTGCCCAGGGTAATGAAGTTGCCGCGCCGAAAACGGTCCATGGCCATGGTGGTGCTGTCCACCATGTCGTCATTGTCGCCATGCGGGAAGGCCGCGCATTCCTCTACAAGCATCTCGGCCCATTCCGTATCCGGGGCCCAGACCATGCCGGCCTCGAATACAGGGGCTACTGCGTTGGCCCGCGCTACCTTGTCGGTGCCCGTGCGCCGCCCGCCAGGTGAGTACATCGTGACCGGGATGTTCATTCTTCTCAGCTCCTGCTGGAGAGGAGTTCCTGTGGCCTTGGCCTCGATCAGCACGTTGTCCGGTTGCCAAACGTCGTACTGTTCCTTGGCAATACGTTTGAGTTCCGGGAAGTCCCAGCGCCCGCGCTTGACGTCCAGCAGCATGATCGACGCGCCGGAATCCTCGCTCAGGTAGAACACGCCCCAGGTTGTGATGACAGAATAGTCAGCCGTCTCCTTTTTGGAATACGCCGTGTCCATGGACTGGATGATGTAGTTCACGATGGGCGGCTCGTCCTTCGGCCAGACTTTCCACCACTCCCTTTTTAGGATGGCACCCTCGTCGTTCGTGGGCTGCTGCTGGTACATCGCGTTCCACTTCTGCGCCGACAAAGAGGCTTTTACGCCCTCGAGTTCCTCCAACTTCCAGTAGCCCGGCCAAAGGGGGCGGCCGCTTGGCAGGATGGCGGGGAACTCGATGACCTCCCACTGGTCCGCGTTGCGTGATTTCTGTGCCTTGAGCAGCCGCGCCGTCAAGTCCTTGGTGCTCCAGCGCGTCATCACAATGACAATTGCACCGCCTGGTTGCAAACGCGTGCGAGGGCCAGAGATGTACCACTCCCAGGCGTTGTCCAAAGCAAGCTCACTCATCGCATCCTGCTCCGAATGCGGGTCGTCAATGATCAAGACGTCCGCGCCACGGCCGGTCATCGCGCCGCCCACACCGACAGCAAAGTATTCCCCACCTTTGTTTGTGTCCCACCGGCCGGCGGCCTTCGAGTCCTGCTTCAAGATCACATCGGGGAACACCTGCTTGTACGTGTCCATGTCCATCAGGTCACGGACTTTCCGGCCGAAACGCACGGCTAACTCGCTGTTGTGGGTCGCTTCAATGGCCTTGGTTCGCGGGTCTCTTCCCATCAGGTAGGCAGGGAGCAGATAGCTTGCAAATTCAGATTTTGTGTGCCGGGGAGGCATGTTGATGATCAAACGCTTAAGGGTGCCGTTGGCAATCCGGTCGAACGCCTTTGCCATGACCGTGTGGTGCTCCCCAAGGATCGCGCTGGGCCAGACGT
>Ga0209356_1000813_pt1 | contig 12368 bp, 10 predicted proteins | sample LauGreFaBDMM15SN_2_FD_188213 | JGI IMG/M metagenome (GOLD analysis project Ga0209356, IMG submission 188213) | Freshwater lake microbial communities from Lake Michigan, USA - Fa13.BD.MM15.SN (SPAdes) (version 2) | ecosystem: Environmental > Aquatic > Freshwater > Lake | place: Lake Michigan, USA...
TGTGCCAGGAAATAGTTGTATTTTGGTTGCAATCGATCGCATTCCATTCCCACGACCTGATGAACCTGTGATGAGTGCGCGGGCAGCACAGGCTGATGCAAAAGGCGGCAGCGGATTTATGCAGGTATCGCTGCCTAGAGCAGCGCTTTTGTTGGCGCAGGGCACTGGGCGTCTTATTCGCTCCGTTGATGATCGGGGAGTAGTTGCAATTTTAGATTCGCGAATTGTGACTAAGCGATATGGCAGTGTGTTGCTCAACTCAATGCCACCGTTGTGGCGCACCTCTGACCCAGCAGTTGTTCGGGATTCGCTAAAGCGTCTTAAGGAGAGTTTGTAGTTCTGGCCAGGAATTAGCAAAGCTGGGATGTAAAGGAAGTTTTGCAACTTCTTCAATCTGCACCCAGCGGACTTCGTGGGATTCATCATTTACTTCATGGGCAACTAATCCATCGTGAGCGCGGGCAATAACGGTGTCATATTTCCAACTGCCGTGATCATCGGTAAAGGTGTGAAGCGGAGTGAGCAGATTGGTATCAATTCCAGTTTCTTCAACAGCTTCCCGAAATGCCCCTTCAATAGTGCTTTCATGAGAATCACGAGCACCACCTGGAATACCCCAGGTGTCACCGTTATGCACCCAGGGGGCGCGGTGCTGTAACAAGATTTCATTGCCGCGAAGAATCAAAATTCCAGCAGCGCCATTGATGCCCCAGTGCTTGTTGCCGCAGGCGCATTCGACCCATCCATCTCCATCGCGCGCTGTCATGTTCCTAGCCTGTCACATCTATCCACAGTTAGCCCAGCCAGTTCCAGTTCGGTCGCAGCTGCAATTTATGGTGCCGCACATGATCACACTATTTCTGAGTCTGGCACTTGTTTTCTCTGGCATGCAGGTAGCAGTTGCAGATCAATGTCAGGAGAGCGCCTGCGTCACTGTTTACACCGATAACAATGAAATCATCATCGAAGCCCGCAAGGGCAACACAACGGTTAAGAAATCTATTGCCCAGGCTCCAAAAAAGGTAGTTGTGAAGGTAGCGCCTAAACCCAAGGCTGTTCCTTTGTTTTTCCCACCAGCTGCGCAGCCAGTTGTTAAGAAGCCAACTGTAAAGCGCACCTATAAGCCACGGATTAAGAAGGCTGTCACGCACGTTAACTTGAGTGATCGATTAACCAAGATGGTGCCAACAGCAGGTGTTGCCTATCAACCGGAGTTTGAGCCATTAGTAAATGTGCCGGTGTATTTCTGGTGTGACTTGCCCACACTTTTTCAAAGCAGAGTCGACATCATCGGTGAAGTTGTAGATGTGGCACTTCGTCCATCTTTTGTGTGGAGCTTTGGTGACGGCAGTGTGTATGCCACCACCGAAAATGGCGCTCCATATCCGGCCGGCACAATCCATCACACCTATAAACAACCAGGTACATATCAAGTCTCACTTCTCACAACCTGGAACGGCACCTACACGCATAACGCTGCTGCTCGCGCAGTTACCGGCACCGTCAAGAAAGTTTCTTTTGCACTGATCACCAACGTTAACGCACCTACTACCTTCAAAGGATAAGAAACCATGACTACTGAAAACACATATGTAAGCATCACCGCTCTTTCACTTGCCACAGATACTGAATTCATAGAGTGCGTTAATACCTTTGCAGTTCCTGTAGATAGTTCGGATTTAAATCTGCTCCAACGAGATGGGGCAACAGCTGTGATTGATTTGTCCATGCAGTTTGCAGATCGTGGCTATAACTGCGATGTGGAGTTGATGTCTCAGGTTGTTGGTCGGCTCTCAGATATTCAGGTGCGTGACTTTGCGATGGGCACCCACAACGCAGAAACTTTTGATAATTACTGGAACATGTGGCTCTATCTACTGCGCATTGCTCCCAATGGTTTTGTTGCACCAGTTGCCTGCCTTTTTGCCACCTTGGCATATGAACGTGGTGATAATGAACTTGCCTATAGAGCGTTAGATCGAGCAACAGTTGATGATCCCAAGTATGCATTGACCATTTTGTTGCGCAGAGTCTTTGGTTCAGGCTGGCCCGCTGCAGCATTTGCTGCAATGCGCCTTGAGCTTCACCCCAAAGTGACGGCTGGGATTTTTGAAGGGTAATGGCTAGAATTACACCGTTCACGAGTCCTACGTATTAGCCCCGGCTTAGTAGGCGGCAACCCTCCACCGCGGCGGGGTGCTCCGGGTGACGAACAGGTCGCTGCGGCGGCAAGTGCGGGTGAAGGATATTTATTTCATGGTTGTAACAGGTGCCTGGTTAGAAACTCATGATCCTGGTGAACGAAAGTTCATCACGATCGGTTTCTTGCTTCTTGAAAATGGCGAAACTTTGCCTGATGTCACTATTGCCTATCAAACCTGGGGCACATTAAATGCCGCAAAAGATAATGCGATTTTAGTGAACCATGCAATGACCGGCTGGTCTGATGTTCCTGGGTGGTGGCCATCAATGGTTGGCCCAGGGTTGCCTTTTGATACCGACAAATACTTTGTTGTGTGTCCCAATGTAATTGGCGGCTGCCAAGGATCAACTGGTCCATCATCGATTGCAGCAGATGGCAAGCGATGGGGTTCAAGGTTTCCTGCAGTGACAATCAGAGACATGGTTGCAGCAGAGGTTGCCTTCACAGATGCAATCGGAATTAATAAGTATTTATTTGCCGTTGGTCCATCACTGGGTGGAATGCGCGCACTTGAATGGGCGGTGCAGTTACCAGATCGAGTTGGCGCTATCTGCACCATTGGATCATCTGCTGTTGCAACGGGAGATCAAATAGGAACTGCCTCTATTCAAATCAGAGCAATTAAATCTGATCCCAATTTCAACTCTGGTGATTACTACGAGCAAGAAGTGGGTCCTGATGAGGGCATGGGTATTGCTCGGCGCATTGCCCATCTGACATATCGAACAGAGGCTGAAATGGATATCCGTTTTGGTCGACAGCTTCAAGGTGATGACACAGGCCGCTTTGCCGTTGAGTCCTATTTAGATCACCAGGCAGACAAGTTAGCCAAGCGCTTTGATGCCAACACCTACATCGCCCTGACAGAGGCGATGAATAGCCATGACATTGGCAGAGATCGCGGGGGAGTTGCTGCAGCTTTGGCCACAATCACAGTTCCGGTGGTTGCGGTCTCGATTGATACAGATCGACTCTTCCCACCTCGCCTGCAGGCTGAGATCGCTGATTTAGCCCCTGCTGCAGCCCCATTGGTGACGATTAGTAGCCCATTTGGCCATGATGGCTTCCTGGTGGAGGTTGAAAGCGTGGGAAATGTGATTCGAGAGGCTTTAAATCTGGCCAAATAGGGGTTTCCGATGTGCAATTTGGCCTGTGAACAAATTATAATATACCTATCACTTCAGCGAACTCGCTGAAAAAATCAAAGGACAATTGTGGCTGTATTTAGTGCGCTCAAAAACAAGGTGAAGGCAAAAACTTCAGCCAAAAAAGCAGCTCCTGCAAAAAAAGTAGCGGTTAAGAAAGCTGCGCCTGTAAAGAAAGCGGTTGCGAAAAAGGCGGTTGCCAAGAAAGTTGCACCTGCGAAGAAAGCAGCGGTCAAAAAGGCAGCTCCTGCAAAGAAAATTGAACTTAAAAAAGTACTAACAGCAAAAGATGTCCAGCAGATTGTTGATGCAAAGAACGCAGTGCTTCGCCAGAACGAAGTTTTGGCAGAACTTGAAACTCGTGGCGTCACATCTATCAACCGAATTCCTAAGAAGGCTGATAAAGATCTAGTTGATGAGGCCCGTGCGCTCGCAGCTGATGTTCCTGTAATGGTTGAAAAGCTTCGTAAGGGTGGACTGGGTTCTCCTTCACGTATTTTGAAAAAGGCTGAGTATGAATTAGTTGCTCCAAAGCCTGTTGCCACAAAAGTTGATGCACCAAAGCTGGATGCGAAAACTGGCAAGGCAATCATTACCAAGATTGATGGCGAAGAGGTAGAGCTAGAAGAAGTTGAATTAGAAGATGTTGAGACTCTGATCAAGGAAGTTGTCGAGATCATTGAAGGCGAAGAGGAAAAGGGTGCTCAGCCTCGCGTTGTGGATCTTGCTGATGAAGCAACACAAGGTAAGGAAGAGGATGCCTTTACATTAAAGGCATCTGAAGAAGATGATGCTCCGGCACAGACTGTTATGACAGCTGGTGCTACAGCAGATCCTGTGAAGGACTATCTCAAGCAGATTGGCCGCGTGGCATTGCTCAACGCAGAGCTGGAAGTAGAGCTTGCTACACGCGTAGAAGTTGGTCTTTTTGCAGAAGAGAAATTGAAGCATGAAAAGAAACTTGAAAAGAAGTACAAGCGCGAACTTGAATGGCTTGTTGAAGATGGAAAGCGCGCAAAGAACCACTTGCTAGAAGCAAACCTACGTTTGGTTGTTTCACTTGCTAAGCGCTATACCGGCCGCGGAATGCTGTTCCTGGACTTGATCCAGGAAGGTAACTTGGGTCTGATTCGCGCAGTTGAGAAGTTCGACTACACAAAGGGTTACAAGTTCTCAACGTATGCAACATGGTGGATTCGCCAGGCAATTACACGTGCGATGGCAGACCAGGCTCGCACAATCCGTATTCCTGTTCACATGGTTGAAGTTATTAATAAGTTGGCACGTGTTCAGCGCCAGATGCTTCAAGATCTTGGTCGCGAACCGACCCCAGAAGAGCTAGCTAAAGAACTTGATATGACACCTGAAAAGGTTGTTGAAGTTCAAAAGTACGGCCGCGAACCAATCTCACTTCACACACCACTGGGTGAAGAAGGAGATTCAGAGTTTGGTGATTTGATTGAAGACTCAGAAGCTGTTGTTCCAGCAGATGCGGTTTCCTTCACATTGCTTCAAGAGCAACTGCACTCAGTTCTAGACACCTTGTCAGAACGTGAAGCTGGCGTAGTTGCAATGCGATTTGGTTTAACAGATGGCCAACCAAAGACACTTGATGAGATCGGAAAGGTTTACGGAGTTACTCGTGAACGTATTCGTCAGATTGAATCAAAGACAATGTCAAAGCTTCGTCACCCATCACGTAGTCAGGTACTGCGCGACTATCTAGATTAATCAATAGAAACAAAAAAGCCCTTACGCGTTAATCGCATAAGGGCTTTTTTGATGTTAAATCTAGTTTTTAGATTCAATCAGCTTTTCTGATTCATCGTGAATCTTTGCGGCGATAGGCTTTAGATTTTCAGCGTATTCCTTGCCGTGGTGTGCGCAGAACATGAGTTCCCCACCGTTGAGAAGCACTGCACGGACATAAGCCTGGGCACCGCAACGATCGCAACGATCTAGGGCGTTAAGAGGTACTGATTCAAGCAACAACTGTTCTGACATATCTCTCTCCGTTTCCGTGTTCATATCTATGGAACAGGATTCCACATTTATTAAGTCCCCGCTTGTTGTTTTAATCTTTTTTTCATGAATAAAGACTGATTTAACGCTGAGAGTCGACAATTTCCACTATCTGAGATGTATTCGGCGCGCTTACGCACAAAAATAGGGTGATGGCTATAACCTTTCGCCTCATGGCTGAAAAAGATGTATCTGCGACCCCTTCGCAAGATAGCTATACCGCAAAAGATTTAGCGGTACTTGAAGGTCTAGATGCAGTTCGCAAACGCCCAGGAATGTATATCGGTTCAACCGATTCACGTGGCCTCATGCACTGCTTATGGGAAATTATTGATAACTCTGTCGATGAAGCACTTGCTGGTCATTGCAAGAAGATTGAAATCAATCTTGAATCAGATGGTTCCGTTGAAGTCCATGATGATGGTCGCGGTATTCCGGTAGATAAAGAACAAAAGACTGGTTTAACAGGTGTTGAAGTTGTTCTTACAAAGTTACACGCTGGTGGAAAATTTGGTGGTGGATCTTATGCTGCCTCTGGTGGTCTCCACGGTGTTGGTGCATCAGTTGTGAACGCACTCGCATCACGTCTTGATGCTGAAGTAGATCGCGATGGCAAAATTTATTGGATGTCCTTCCAACGCGGAACTGCCGGTATTTTTGATGGCGATGGCCCAAAGGCTCCCTTTGAACCAAAATCAGGTTTGCGTGTAATCGGAAAGATTTCATCAAAGGTAACTGGCACACGCATTAAGTGGTGGAGTGATCGCCAGATTTTCTTGAAGGAAGCAGAGCTAGACCTTGAAGATATTTATGCACGTGCTCGTCAAACATCGTATTTAGTACCAGGATTAACGCTGATTGTTAATGACAATCGCACAAAGGTTAAGTCAACTGAGACCTTCTTCCATAAGAGCGGTATTACTGAATACTGTAATTATCTGCAGCCAGATGAACCTGTTGGCGATGTCATTCGTATTTACGGCTCCGGTCACTACCAGGAGACAGTTCCTGTTCTAGATGACAAGGGCCATATGGTCTCAACTGAGGTTGAGCGCGATATGGAGGTCGATATCGCAATGAAGTGGGGCAATGGCTTTGAGACCACACAGCGCTCATTTGTAAACATCATTGCAACCCCTAAGGGCGGAACCCATGTCCTTGGCTTTGAACGCTCACTTGTTAAGGTGATTAATGAAGCGTTGAGATCGACAAAGACTTTGGCTAATAAAGAAGCCGATGTTATTAAAGATGACATTCTTGAAGGCCTAACCGCTGTTGTGACAGTTCGTATGTCTGAGCCACAGTTTGAAGGTCAGACAAAGGAAGTTCTTGGAACTGCAGCAGCTACACGAATTGTTTCAGCCGTTGTTGCAGACAAGATGAAGGAATACTTCAACACCACAAAGCGTATTGATAAGGCAAATGGTCGCCTTGTTCTTGAAAAGATTGCAGCAGCATCTCGCACACGTATTAGTGCTCGTGCTCATAAGGACCTGCAGCGTCGCAAGAACGCACTGGAATCCTCGTCTCTTCCTACAAAGCTTTCAGATTGCCGCTCAGAGGATGTAACACGTACTGAGTTGTTCATCGTGGAAGGTGACTCGGCCCTTGGCACAACAAAGGCTGCGCGTAATAGTGAGTTCCAAGCGATCTTGCCTATTCGAGGCAAAATTCTTAATGTGCAAAAGGCATCGCTCTCGCAGATGCTGGAAGATAAAGAGTGCGGCTCGATTATTCAGGTAATCGGTGCTGGTTCTGGAAAATCTTTTGAATTAGATGAAGCACGCTATGGCCGCATTATCTTGATGTCAGATGCAGATGTTGATGGCGCGCACATTCGTTGTTTGTTATTGACCCTGATGTATCGCTACATGCGTCCACTGATTGACTCAGGCCGTGTTTTTGCTGCGATTCCACCTCTACACCGCATCGAAGTAATGGGCGGGGGAGGCAAGAAGGGCGAGTACATCTACACATATAGTGATGATGAGATGAAGAAGGTAACTGCAGATCTTAAAAAGACAGGCAAGCGCTGGAAGGAACCAATTCAGCGTTACAAAGGTCTTGGCGAAATGGATGCAGATCAGCTTCGTGAAACAACTATGGATCCAGATGCTCGCACCCTGCGCCGTATTACCGTTTCAGATGGCGCTGCGTCAGAGGCAATGTTTGAACTATTGATGGGTAGCGATGTGGCACCACGCAAGGACTTTATTGCAAATGCTGAGATTGATCGCGAGCATATTGACGCTTAAGTGCGGTGTTCTCTTAGTGTTTGCAGGAACTTTACCTAATCCTTCCATCTAGATCTGATGAGCACCTGTGTACTTGTCCCATGGATGAGATCGAATTTATGGTTGAAGCGCAAGATATCGAAGATATTTCTGCTCAGTTAATTAGAGATCACTGCCTGTGCCAGCTATGCCGTGATCCACATAGCGGCCAACGCCTTCGTTCTGTTTTAGAACTAGATCCTGAACTCCTTGTGACAGAGATTGAAGAAGATGATGAAAACGGCCTTATAACCTTTATTTTAAGTGATGGTCACTCAGTTGAACTTAGCGCCGAAACTGTTGAAGATATTACCCAAGAGTTAGTGCCACTTAACCTGCGTGGCGAAGGTGCCAAGGTGTTATGGGATGCTGAAAATGCCCCTACTGAAAGTTTTAATTGGCTTGAAGTAAGTATTGATAATGCCCTGATGTATGAGATGTTAGATCAAATCTTGACCTTTGGCTTTGCTGTGGTAGAAAATCTGCCAACTCAGGATCGGGCAGTACTCGATTTGATTAAGAGTTTTGGATATCCACGGGTTACAAATTATGGAGATATCTTTGAGGTGCGCATCGAAAATGATCCTAATAATTTAGCCTATACAAATTTGCCTATTGCTCCCCACACAGATAACCCCTATCGAGATCCAGTACCAACTTTGCAACTGTTGCACTGCCTTGAAACTAATGTTGAGGGTGGAAACTCTGGGCTAGTAGATGGATTTAGGGCAGCGATCTTGTTACGAGATAGTGATCCTGAAAGCTTTGATATGTTGTCAACGAGACTCTTTCACTTTGAGTATCAAAACCCGACTACTCATTTAACAACTACTGCTCCGATTATTACTGTCGATAGCATGGAAGAGATCGTTGAGATTCGTTGGAATGATCGTTCAATGCAACCGCCATATAACGATGTGGACATCGAAGAGGTCTATGAAGCGCTGCGTGCCTTTGCACGAATTGTCAATGATCCGGCAAACATGCATGAATTTCGACTAGAACCTGGGCAATGTGTAATTTTCGACAACACCCGTTTATTGCACTCTCGCACTGGTTTTGAATCATCTGGCAAGCGCCACCTACAAGGTGCTTACGCCGACCTTGATAGTTTGATAAGCAAATGGAGCATCTTGGAAGACACTTTAGAATCATGAGTGCATACCTGGAGATAAAAGAATTATTTGAATCTGCTAAAGCCGAAGAGTATTTAGGTGAAGATATAACCTTGGTAGAACACATGATTCAGAGCGCAGAAAACGCCGAAGCCGATGGTGCCCAAGAATGGTTGATCATTGCCGCACTTTTGCACGACATTGGTCATCTATTGGTCCCAGATGCTGCATCTGCTCAAGATTCAGGCATTGATATGCATCACGATGATGTTGGCGCCGAGTGGATCTCGAAGAGATTTCCGAACAATATTGTTCAGGCTGTTAGATTGCATGTTGATGCAAAGAAGTACTTGGTAGCAACAGATTCTGATTATTTCGATCACTTATCTGAGGCCAGTCAGATTACTTTAGATATCCAAGGTGGAGTGTTTTCAGAGTCTGAAGCAACTGACTTCATTCAACAGCAATACGCCTATGAGGCTGTGCAGCTTCGCAGATGGGACGATGCGAGCAAGGTTCGTGGGGCGGCAAAGACTGATATTTCTTACTATGAAGATTTAATAAATGAGGTTGCCCTCGATTAGTCAATAGAGACTAAGTCGAAGTACTCCTCTTTCCACAAATCCTCATCGCCATCTGGCAACAAGATAACGCGCTCTGGCTTTAGGGCCTGCACAGCACCTTCATCGTGAGAAACCATGATGACAGAACCTTGATACTCAGCCAACGCGCCAAGAATTTCGGCGCGTGATGCTGGATCTAAGTTGTTTGTTGGCTCATCTAGAAGTAAAACATTTGCAGCAGATACAACCAGCACAGCTAACGCTAAACGTGTTCGCTCACCACCTGATAAAACCTTAACTGGCTTATGAACATCATCACCAACAAATAGGAATGAACCCAATGTATTGCGGGCTTCTGGTTCCCGAATATCTGGGGTTGCAGACATCATGTTCTCTAAAATCGTGCGTTCAAAATCAAGTGATTCATGCTCCTGGGCGTAGTAGCCGATCTTTAGGCCGTGGCCATGTTCAACTTTGCCGGTATCTGATTCGAGCTCACCTGCCAAAATACGAAGCAGTGTTGTTTTACCTGCACCGTTGAGTCCAAGAATTACAACGCGAGAACCCTTATCAATCACACAAGAAACATCGGTAAAGATTTCAAGAGAACCGTAGTTCTTTGATAACTCTTCACCAGACAAAGGCGTCTTGCCACATGGGGCAGGAGTTGGGAAGCGAAGCCTTGCAACCTTGTCGGCAACCCGTACATCATCTAGTCCGCTACGAAGTTTTTCAGCACGACGTAACATGCCTTGAGCCGCAGTTGCCTTAGATGCCTTTGCACGCATCTTCTCGCCCTGCTTCTGTAAAATCTCTGCGCGCTTTTCAGCGTTTGCGCGCTCTTTCTTACGGCGGTGTTCATCTTGCTCACGTTGTAATAAGTATGCCTTCCAGCCCAAGTTATAGACATCGATGCAGTTACGGTTGGCATCTAGGTAGAACACCTTGTTCACAACAGTTTCAATTAAGTTCACATCGTGGGAAATAATTACTAATCCGCCAGAGTACTTAGAGAGAAATTCGCGCAGCCACATAATCGAGTCAGCATCTAAGTGGTTTGTTGGCTCATCTAGTAGCAATGTCTCGGCGCCACTAAAGAGAATACGAGCTAGCTCAATACGGCGGCGTTGACCACCAGAAAGAGTTGAGAGCTCATTGGCAAAGACAGCCTCTGAGACACCAAGGGAAGTTGCAATTGCTTCGGCCTCTGCCGTTGCTGCATATCCACCGGCAGCAGAGAACTCAGATTCAACGCGACCATAGCGTTCCATTGCTTTTTCAAGTGCTTCATCTTGGGCAGTTGCCATTTCCTCTTCAACTGCGCGCATACGCGCTGCAATCTGATCAAGGTCGCGGGCAGAGAGAATGCGATCGATCACTGTGCCAGGTTCATCACCGGTACGAGGATCTTGGGGGAGATAACCAATTTTTCCGGTGCGATTTACGGCGCCGCCTGCTGGCATGTTTTCACCAGCTAAGACTTTTGCAAGAGTTGATTTACCAGCACCGTTTCGACCCACAAAACCAATGCGGTCGCCGTTGTTAATACGCACAGTTACGCCTTTAACTAAAAGGCGCGCACCTGCACGTAATTCGAGGGCTTGGGTTGAAATCACGCTCGAGTCTATCGGCTGGGTTTAAGCAGCACCAATTCGAGTGCGTCGGGCTATCGCAAATGACTTACCAACAGCAGTTAATTCATCAGAAACCTGAGTTTTGATTGCATCTTCGCTCTTGAGTAACTTTGTCAGCTCTGCAATAACAGCCTTTAACTCCTTTTGTTCAGTTTCAAGTTCAATCTTGCTCATCTTTGTTAAACGACGAAGAGGCATATCCAAGATGTATGTGGCTTGCTCTTCATTTAACTTGAAGTCCTTGATCAACTTATCTTTAGCTTGGGCTGCATCATCGCTACCGCGAATGATCTTGATGACCTTATCGATATCGATAATTGCTTTGAGCAATCCATCAACCAGACCCAGTCTGCCTACAGCCTTTGCCTTACGAAACTCGGAGCGGCGACGAACAACTTCGATGCGGTGATCAATAAAGACTCGAAGTAACTCTTTAAGTCCTAGTGTTTGCGGCTTGCCCTTAACGAGTGCAACTGCGTTGATAGCAAAGGCATCTTCCATTGGGGTCAGTGCATACAACTTTTCTAGGACCTCTTCAGGCTCAAAACCATTCTTGATCTCAATAACAACGTTGGTGCCTGTTTGACCATCAGAAAGATCAATGATGTCGCTGATTCCTTGAATCTTTTTGGCTTTCACAAGGGCTGCAATACGCTCAACAACCTTTTCAGGCCCGATTGTGTAGGGCAACTCCTTGATGACGATACCCATCTTGCGAGATGAAACCTTTTCAATTTCAACAGATGCGCGAACCTTGAAAGATCCCTTACCTGTTGCGTACGCCTCGCGCACACCATCTAGCCCAACGATCTCTCCACCTGTTGGAAAATCTGGGCCAGGAATAAACTTCATTAACTGCTTAATAGTTGCACTTGGATTTTCAATTAAAAACTTAGTTGCAGCGATAACTTCGCCCAAGTTGTGCGGTGCCATGTTTGTTGCCATACCTACGGCAATACCTGAACCACCATTGACCAAGAGGTTTGGATATGCAGCAGGCAAGACAACGGGTTCTGAAAGCTGACCGTCGTAGTTAGGACCAAAATCAACTGTGTCTTCATCTGCTTCTGCAACCATAGACATTGCAGCAGGTGCCAAACGTGCTTCGGTATAACGCATGGCAGCAGGACCAGCATCTAATGATCCGAAGTTTCCGTGACCATCAATTAATGGCAAGCCCATTGAAAAACTTTGTGCCATACGAACAAGTGCGTCATAGATTGCGCCATCACCGTGAGGGTGCAACTTACCCATTACTTCACCAACAACACGTGCGCTCTTTACATGTCCGCGCTCTGGGCGAAGTCCCATATCTGCCATCTGATGCAAGATGCGACGGTGAACAGGCTTTAAACCATCTCGTGCATCAGGGAGTGCGCGTGAATAAATTACTGAGTATGCATATTCAAGAAA
>Ga0209356_1000816_pt1 | contig 12342 bp, 9 predicted proteins | sample LauGreFaBDMM15SN_2_FD_188213 | JGI IMG/M metagenome (GOLD analysis project Ga0209356, IMG submission 188213) | Freshwater lake microbial communities from Lake Michigan, USA - Fa13.BD.MM15.SN (SPAdes) (version 2) | ecosystem: Environmental > Aquatic > Freshwater > Lake | place: Lake Michigan, USA...
GTCACGATGGCGGTGATGCGCCCGAGCTGCGCTGCGCCCTGTTCCCGGACTGGGAAACGCTGCCCTATGACACCTTCTCGCCGCACCAGGACCTGATCAGCGAGCGCCTGGCCACGCTGTGGCGCATCAGCGAGCGCGACCGGGCGCAGGGCGTGGACGTTGTGCTGATGCCGGCGACCACGGCGCTGTACCGGCTGGCACCGCCCGCCTTCATGGCCGGCTACACCTTCGCATTCAAGACCCGGCAAAAGTTGGACGAGACCAAGCTCAAGGCCCAACTCACCCTGGCGGGCTACAGTCACGTGACGCAGGTGGTCAGCCCCGGCGAGTACGCGGTACGCGGCGGCTTGATCGACCTCTTTCCCATGGGCTCGCAGGTGCCGTTTCGGGTGGACTTGTTTGACGATGAGATCGACAGCATCCGCACCTTTGACCCCGACAGCCAGCGCAGCCTGTACCCCGTGCCCGAGGTGCGGCTGCTGCCTGGGCGCGAATTCCCCATGGACGAGGCGGCGCGCGCCAAGTTCCGCAGCCGCTGGCGCGAGCTGCTCGAGGGCGACCCTACCCGCAGCCGCGTCTACAAAGACATGGGCGCGGGCGTGGCCACGGCGGGTATTGAGTACTACCTGCCGCTGTTCTTTGACGATACCGCCACCGTCTTCGACTACCTGGGCCCGGCGGCGACCATCGTGCTGCACGGCGACCTGGAGGCGGCCTTTCACCGCTTCTGGCTTGACACCCGCGACCGCTATCGCATCGTGCGCACCGACCCGGACCGACCCGCCCTGCCGCCCGACGCCCTGTTCCTGAGCGCCGAGCAGTTTTATGCCCGCGCTAAAGACTACGCGCAACTGGCCTTGCGCGCCCCGGCCGAGGCGACTGAAGACGCATGTGCCGAGCTAGCCCCGATGCCCATGGTGGCGGCGGTACGTGGCGCGGAGGACCCGCTGGTACAGCTAAAAGCGCATATGGCGTTGGCTGCGGCGCAAGGCCAGCGCGTGCTGGTGCTGGCCGAGAGCGCGGGACGCCAAAGCAGCCTGATGGACTTTGTCCACGCCAGCCGCCTCTCGCCACCGGCCTTTGACACGCTGGAAGATTTTTTGGCAAGCGACGAACAGCTGGGCATGGCCACCGCCGCGCTCAATGTGGGCTTTCGCTGGCTGGCGCGCGGGGTGGACTTTGTTACCGAGACCGAGCTGTTTGCCGCCGGGCCCACGACACGGCGGCGCAAAAAGCAAGAACAGGTCAGCGACGTCGAGGCGCTGATCAAAGACCTGAGCGAGCTGCGCGTGGGCGACCCCGTAGTGCACGCGGCGCACGGCATCGGCCGCTACCGCGGGCTGCTAAACATGGACATGGGGCAGACCGACGAGCACGGTGCGCCGCAGCTGCAAGAGTTTCTGCAACTCGAATACGCTGATGCGGCCACGCTTTATGTGCCGGTCAGCCAGTTGCAGCTGATCAGCCGCTACACCGGCGTGAGCGCGGATGAGGCCCCCCTGCACCGCCTGGGGAGCGGCCAGTGGGAAAAAGCCAAGCGCAAGGCGGCCGAGCAGGTGCGCGACGCCGCCGCCGAGCTGCTCAACATCTACGCCCGCCGGGCGTTGCGCGAGGGCCACGCTTTCCGCTATTCGGCGCAGGACTACGAGACCTTTGCCAACGACTTCGGCTTTGAGGAAACTGCCGATCAGCGCGCCGCTATCCACGCGGTGATACAAGACATGATCAGCCCGCGCCCCATGGACCGGCTGGTCTGTGGCGACGTGGGTTTTGGTAAGACCGAGGTCGCCCTGCGCGCCGCGTTTATCGCCATCACCGGCGGCAAGCAGGTCGCCCTGCTGGCACCCACCACGCTCTTGGCCGAACAGCATTACCAAACGCTGGTCGACCGCTTCAGCAAGTGGCCGGTCAAGGTCGCCGAGGTGAGCCGCTTTCGCTCGGGCAAAGAGGTCAGCGCCTCGCTCAAAGGGGTGGCCGACGGGACGATTGACATCGTCGTGGGCACGCACAAGCTGCTGAGTCCGGACACGCATTTCAAAGACCTGGGGCTGCTCATCATTGACGAGGAGCACCGCTTTGGCGTGCGTCACAAAGAGGCCATGAAGGCCATGCGCGCCGAGGTCGACGTGCTCACCCTGACCGCCACGCCGATCCCGCGCACCATGGGCATGGCGCTGGAAGGCCTGCGCGATCTGTCGGTGATTGCGACCGCGCCACAGCGCAGGCTGGCGATCAAAACCTTTGTGCGCACCGAGGGCGCTGGCGTGATCCGCGAGGCGGTGCTGCGCGAACTCAAGCGCGGCGGGCAGGTCTACTTTTTGCACAACGAGGTCGAGACCATCGAGAACCGGCGCGCCGCGCTAGAAGAGCTGCTGCCCGAGGCCCGTATCGCCGTGGCCCACGGCCAGATGCCCGAGCGGCAGTTGGAGGCCGTGATGCGCGACTTTGTGGCCCAGCGCTACAACATGCTGCTGTGCTCCACGATCATTGAGACCGGTATCGACGTGCCCACGGCCAATACCATCGTGATGAGCCGGGCCGACAAATTCGGCCTAGCGCAGTTGCACCAGTTGCGCGGGCGCGTAGGCCGCAGCCATCACCAGGCCTATGCCTACCTGATGGTCCCGGATCTGGAGGGCTTAAGCAAAAACGCCAGCCAGCGCTTGGACGCGATCCAGCAAATGGAAGAACTCGGCAGCGGCTTCTACCTGGCCATGCACGACCTGGAGATCCGTGGTGCGGGCGAGGTGCTGGGCGAGAGCCAGAGCGGCAACATGCTCGAAGTGGGTTTTCAGCTCTACAACGAGATGCTGTCGGAAGCGGTGCGCTGCCTCAAAGCCGGCATCGAGCCTGACCTGCTCAGCCCGCTCAACGCCACCACCGAGATCAACCTGCACGCGCCAGCGCTCTTGCCCGACGACTACTGCGGCGACGTGCACCTGCGCCTGAGCTTTTACAAAAAGCTGGCCACCGCCCACAACGCCGACCAAATCGACGCGCTGCTGGAAGAAATCGTCGACCGCTTCGGAAAGCTGCCCGCCCAGGGCCAGACCCTGATCGACGTTCACCGCCTGCGCGTGCTGGCCAAGCCCTATGGCGTAGCCAAGGTGGACGCTGCGCCCGGCGTGATCACGATCAGCTTCAAGAAAGACGCGCCCATCGAGCCCATGAAAATCATCGCGCTGATCCAGAAGAACAAGCACATCAAGTTGGTTGGGAATGAAAAGCTGCGCATCGAGCGCGAACTGCCCGAGCCAAAAGCCCGGGCGCAGATGGTGCGCGACTTGTTGCGCAGCCTGGGGCACCCGGTAGCGGAAAAGGCGGCAACCTCCTAGGTAATGTCTTAGCATAGGCTCTAGCCTATGCTAAAGTGCCCCTGTCAAAATAGGGAGGCGAAAATGTCTGCATCACACATGACCCCTGACACGTTTGCCTCAGAAGCCGTGGCGCCCTATGCTGTAGATAAGCCCACAAGGGCCGTCAAACTCTTTCGAAACGGTGCCAACCAGGCGGTGCGCATCCCCAAAGAATTCGAACTGCCCGGAGTCGACGCCATCATCTACCGCGAAGGCAACAAACTCATTATTGAGCCCCAAAAACCGAAGCTGGAAAAAGGCAGCGCAGCCGCATTACTGGCGCTTCTGAACACCATGGAGCCGATAGACGACGAGTTTCCTGACATCACCGATACAGACTTGCTACCGCTGGACGACATCGACTTTGGCCCCGACGCGCCATGACCGAACCCACGCTGTATCTGCTAGACACCAACATCATCTCCGACATGATGCGCAACCCTCAGGGTCGCGCCAACTTACAACTCGAAGTACGCATTGCCCAGTCGAAATCCCCTTTGCGGGTCTGCACAAGCGTGGTGGTGGATTGCGAAGTGCGCTACGGACTGCGACGCAAATCTTCCTCGAAGTTGGACCAGGCCTATACCAATCTGCTGCAAATCGTTGAAGTACTGCCACTGGACGCACTGGTCACGCCGCACTACGCTTCACTGCGTGCCCGGCTTGAACAAGCAGGTAAGTCCATTGGCGCCAACGACTCCCTCATCGCCGCCCACGCGCTCGCATTGGGCGCCACGCTGATTACCGCAGATGCGGAGTTCAGCCGCGTACCAGACCTAGCGCTGGAAAACTGGCTGGTCGAGACGACCTAGCCGCGCATGACAGCGCCCTCCCCCGGCCTTGTCCTCCAAGGCTTCACCCCGCCCCTGTGCTTGGCAGACTTCAAGCTGATCGCCTTTGACATGGACTCCACACTGATCAACATCGAGTGCATCGACGAGATGGCCGACGCAGCCGGGCGCAAGCCCGAAGTGGCAGCGATTACCGAGGCGGCGATGCGTGGCGAGATTGCCGACTACAAAGAAAGTCTGCGCCAGCGCGTGCAGCTGCTGAGCGGCGTTACGGTGGACCAGATGCAACAGGTGCTGGATCAGCGTCTGCAACTCAACCCCGGCGCAGCGGAGCTGGTGCAAGCCTGCCAGGCGGCCGGCCTCAAAACCCTGTTGGTCAGCGGTAGTTTCACATTTTTTACCGACGCCGTACGCGACCGCCTGCGCATCGACCGGACCCGCTCCAACGTTCTAGAAATTACCGATGACGCGCTGACCGGGCGGATGGTTGACCAGCCCTGGGGTGACATCTGCGACGGCGACGAAAAGCGCCGCATGCTGCTACAGACCTGCGCCGCAATGGGCATCTCGCCCGCTCAGGCCATCGCCATGGGCGACGGGGCCAATGACTTGCCGATGATGGGCGCGGCAGGCCTGTCCGTCGCGTTCCACGCCAAGCCCGCCGTACGCGAGAAGGCCATGGTCGCGATCAATGCAGGTGGACTAGACCGACTGCTGGAGGTGTTGGTTTAAGGCGCCCGCGTGCGCCAGCGATGGAAATCAAACAACACCGGTCGTGCCACCAGCGCCACGAGCAGCAGCGATAAGGGAATAGTGGCGATGTAGCCCACGGTCTTGAAACCCCAGGCACCGCTCAGGGCACCGAAGATGAAACTGACCAAAAGCTTGAGGTGGTTGCGCATCTTCGCGCGGTTGGCCCGCACACGCGGAGCCTGCGGAAAGCTGCGGTTGATATAGACCAAGTTGCCCAGCTCAATTCCGAGGTCGGTGACCAGGCCGGTGATGTGCGTAGTGCGAATTTCCGCATTCGAGCGTTTGGTAATCAACGCGTTCTGCAAGCCCATGATGAAGCACAGCAGCACCACCGTGTACGGCACCAGGGCCAGGCTGTGCGCTTCAATGCCGGCACCAAAAACGCCAAACACCAGAAGCAGAATCGCCTCCAGCAAGAGCGGACGGCTGTAAGCGCTGCGCAAATCGCGCCGCAGCGCCCAGCGCACCATCAGCGCTGTGGTCATGGCACCGCCCATGAAGGCCAACAAGGACCATAGGCCAATCCAGACCAGCAGACCCTGCCCCAGCACCGCGTTGTCCGCCATGGCCGAAACCACGCCGCTCATGTGCGAGGTGTACAAGCCCACCGCCAAAAAGCCCCCGGCGTTAATCGCCCCGGCCACAAAGCACAGCACCGCGCCCAAATCGACGGGCGCCAGTAACTCCTCTTCGGGTGCAGCCCCGGGCAGCCCGGTCACAAGGCAGCACCGAGCCGAGCCACGCCTTCCTCAATCTTGGCCACATCGGCGGTCGCAAAGCTCAGGCGCAAGGTAGCCGGGTCCGCGTCGTGGGCATAAAACGGCGCGCCCGGAACAAAAGCTACCAGCCGGTCAATGGCGCGCTGCGCAAACGCGGCGGCGTTATCCGGACCACCTTTAGCGCCAGTCAGACGCGCCCAAAAAAACATGCCGCCCTGCGGCGCATCGAACGCGATCGCAGCACCCAGCGCGCGCTGCAGGCTAGCGGCCATGACGCGTGCGCGCTCTGCATAGGTGCGGCGCACTACGCCCAGCGCCGCATCCAGGCGGCCTAGGGTGAGGTAATGCGCACCAATGGCCTGCGTCAAGTTGCTGGTGTGGGCGTCGCTGAACTGCTTGCACATCGTGGCCCGCGCCAGCAGCTCGGACGGCCCAATCATCCAGCCCACGCGCAGGCCCGGGCTCAATATCTTGCTGAGGCTACCGCAGTGCACCAGGTAATCGCGGCTGCCGCTCACCTGCTCGCTCAGCGCCAGCAGGCTGGGCGGCGGCGCCCGGTCAAAGTAGAGCTCGCCATAGGGGTCGTCTTCCACGACCAGGGTGCGCGTACGCGCGGCCAATTCGAGCACACGCAAGCGACGCTCCAGGCTCAGGGTTGCGCCGCTGGGGTTGCCGAAGGTGGGAATCAGGTAAACCAGTTTCGGTTTGTGCTCGGCAATCAGCTGCTCCAGCCGGTCCACGTTCACACCGTTGGCATCAATCGGCGCGCCAATCAGGTGTGCGCCATACAGGCGAAAGCACTGGATGGTGGCCAAAAAGGTCGGCGCTTCCACAATCACCTTGTCGCCGGGCGAGATCATGGTTTTACCAATCAGGTCCAGCGCCTGCTGGCTGCCAGTAGTGACGATCAGACCCTCGGGCGTCACCGTTGCGCCCTTGCCCGCCATGAAGTGGCTGATCTGCTCGCGCAGCGGGCCCCAGCCTTCGGTCGCGCCATATTGCAGCACCGGGCCAGCGTTGTTGGACAGCACGGCGTTCGCAGATATTTGCAGGCCTTCCACGTCAAACAAAGCCGGGTCTGGGAACCCCCCGGCAAAGCTGATGATGCCGGGCTTGCCCAGCAGCTTGAATAGCTCGCGGATAGCGGAGGTTTCGACGTTTTGCAGGCGGTCGGCAAATGGCAGGGCCGGTCTGGCGGCGGGTGGCAGAGCGCTGGGACTGGACATATGCGGTATCTTCCAATGGCAAAACGCCTATTGTGAACCCGCCAGGAAGGCACCCGCCCGATGAAGCCCGCCCAAATCCACACTTTTTTCAGCCGGCTGCGCGATGCCAACCCGCACCCGCAGACCGAGCTGCGCTACGCCAGCGTGTTCGAGCTGCTCGCCGCCGTGCTGCTCTCCGCGCAGGCCACCGACGTGGGCGTGAACAAGGCGACTGCGCGACTGTTTGTAGTCGCCAACACGCCGCAAAAAATCATCGCCCTGGGACTTGCTGCGTTGGAGCGGCACATCCAGACCATCGGCCTCTTTCGCAGCAAAGCGCGCCACCTGATGCAGACCTGCGAGATCCTCGTGGCGCAATACGGCGGCCAAGTGCCGCGCAGCCGCGAGGCCCTGGAGGCCCTGCCCGGCGTGGGCCGCAAGACCGCCAACGTGGTGTTGAACGTCGCCTTCGGCGAGCCGACCATGGCCGTGGACACGCACATCTTCCGCCTGGGTAACCGCACCGGTTTGGCCACAGGCAAGACGCCGCTAGAGGTCGAGCGCAAACTGCTCAAGCGGATTCCAGCAGAATTTTTAGTGGACGCACACCACTGGTTGATATTGCATGGCCGCTATGTGTGCCAAGCGCGCAAGCCCTTGTGCGGAGCCTGTGGGGTAGTGGACGCGTGCGGCTACCGATCCAAGACGAGCGCCTGAGCCCTCAACGCTCCGAATCACCAAGAGGCGCGAGGCTGGCGCGCGGTGTTGTCGAGTATCCAGGCCAAGCGCCGCGCGGCGGTGGCCAAACGCGCCAACATCACCGGTGAGAACTGCTTGAAATAGTCCTGGCCTATTTGGTCCGGCGGATAAAAGCCGGGCGTGGCTACCAAGCGGCAGGACTCTTCGGCCGCTTCGGCCATGGAGGCCTGCAGTTTGACGCCGCCAGTAGGTATTTTTTCCAGCAGCGCCACCAGCGCCTGGTTCTCCAAGTCGAGCTGGCGCAGCAAGACGCTGTCCCACACTGCGTGCAGGTTGCTGCCGCGCATGAAGGCGCGGAGCTGGAACTGGTTGCCACCGCGGTCATCGCGGTAGCCAGCGTGCAGTGGTTGGTGGATGTCAGCCACCAAGTGAACCAGGTACTTCAGCGCTTTCAGGCGCGCTTTGTCGTCGGCGTTAGAGGCCCACACGGCGCGCGCGCGCTCAATCGCCGCCACAACACAGTGGCCGTCGGGGCAGTCGCGCTGCGCGTCATATTGGCAGTTGCCACGGGGTAAGTTGACGTAGTGCCACGGCCCGGTGGCGGGGTTGCGGTGCTCGTCAGCCCAGGTGGAGAGTGACTCCAGCGTCTCGCCCGGCTCCAGCGCCAGCAACCGGTTGACCTCGGCGCGGGTTGCGGGCTGCAGCAACTCCCAGGCCATGGCCGCCACTACCTGGTGTCCCTGCGAACCCCAAGCCCATGCCTGCGTACTGACCGCCAAGGCGGCCAGCAGCACCCAACTGCCCATGCGGCAGCGCGCAATCCAAGACATATTGTCCCGTTCCAACGATGTGTAGTGATCGTTGGATTCTGCCTGCACGGCGGCGAAGCACGTGCCCCACGGGGTCTAGACGCCAAAAACGACAAAGCCCGGCTGAAAAGCCGGGCTTTGTGGCAACTGAGAAGCTCAGTTGCGCGACGGAGCGCGTTTTTAGCGCGCGGTTGCGGTAGTGGTGGCCGAGGCGCGTGCCAGAGCCTGCCGCTCGGTAAGTGCGAGGTGCGGGCCCAGGCCGCTCGGAGCGGGATGGCTGCGCCAGAACTCGGAAGCCGCTGCTGCGCCGCTGCCGGGCTTAACGGACACACCGCAATCCAGCATGGCCATCTCGGCACCGGTGATGGCACCCATCAGATGGATCTCGTTCATATCGCCCAGATGGCCGATGCGGAACAACTTGCCAGCGACCTTGGACAAACCGCCACCCAGAGACAGGTTGTAGCGGTGGTAGGCGCGCGAGATCACATCAGTACCCGCAATGCCAGCAGGCAGCATGACAGCGGAGACGGTGTCGGAGTACCACTTTTCCTCTTTGGCGCACAGGTTAAGTTGCCAGCCCTCGGTGACCGCAGCGCGCACACCCTTTGCCAGGTAGCGGTGGCGGGCAACGATTTGGTCGAGGCCCTCTTCTTCGATCATCTTGAGGGCTTCAACCAGGCCGTACATCAAAGACAGGGCCGGGGTGTAGGGAAAGTAGCCGTTGGCGTTGGTCTGCTGCATGTCGACCAGGTCAAAGTATGCGCGCTTGAGCTTGGAGTTCGGGTACATGGCCAGCGCTTTGGGGCTGGCGCACAAGATGCCCAGTCCTGCGGGCAGCATGAAACCCTTTTGCGAGCCGGAGACAGCCATGTCTACGCCCCAGTCGTCAAAACGGAAGTCGATGCAGCCCAGCGAAGACACGCAGTCGACGAACAGCAACGCGGGGTGCTTGGCCTCGTCCAGCGCCTCACGCACGCCAGCGATGTCCGAGACCACGCCAGTAGCAGTTTCGTTTTGGCAGGCCAGGACGGCCTTGATGCGGTGTTGCGTGTCAGCCTTCAAGATGTCAGCATATTGCTGCAGTGGCACGCCGGTGCCCCACTCGCAATCCACAATCTGCACATCCAGACCCAGGCGCTCGCACATGTCGATCCACAGGTGGCTGAATTGCCCGAAGCGCGAGGCCAGGACGGTGTCGCCGGGCGACAGGGTGTTAGTCAACGCCGCTTCCCAGCAGCCAGTGCCAGAGGAAGGAAACACAAAGGGCGTACCGACCTTGGTGCGGTAGACGGTCTTCAGGCCGGTCATGATGGTGTTGGTCAGCACCGGGAAATGGGGGGAGCGGTGGTCTTCCATGGACACCACCATGGCGCGCTGGATGCGGTCTGGAATATTGGTGGGACCGGGAACAAACAGAAAATTACGACCTGCCATGGCTGTCTCCTAGGGGAATAATTGTTACGGAACCGGCTAATGTAAAAATCTGAACCGGCTGAGTAAATTCAGAATTTCATTATTCTAGATTCAAAAAACCTGAATGTTGGCAGCCAGCCTAGACAGCCATCGGTCCGACAGGCCCTCAGTGCAACTTCACCGTCGGGTTGGTTTGCTTGGTGATCATACGAGCCAGCGTGTACAGGCTGGTTTTTAAAAACCCGTGTATCGCCAGCTCGTGCATCTTGTATAGCGACAGGTACATCATCTTGGCGAAGTAGCCCTCAATCATCAGGTTGTTGCCAATCAAGCCGCCCATCATATTGCCCACGGTACTGAATTTGCCCAGGGAAACCAGCGAGCCGAAGTCCTTATAGAAGTAAGGCTTGAGCGGCTTGTTCGCAAAGCGGCGCTTGATTTGCTGAAACAGGTGCGAAGCCTGCTGGTGCGCCGCCTGCGCACGCGGGGGCACCATACCGGCGCGGCCACCGGCCGCGTCACCGCAGGGGCAGGCCGCGCAGTCACCCAGGGCAAAGATGTCGGGATCGCGCGTGGTTTGCAGAGTGTCCGTCACCACCAACTGGTTGATGCGGTTGGTCTCCAGGCCGCCCAAGTCCTTCAAAAAGTCCGGCGCCTTCACACCCGCAGCCCACACCACCAGCTCGGACTCCACCACCCGCCCATCGGCCAGACGCACCCCGTTGGCCATCACTTCCGTGACCTTGGCCTGGGTCAGCACCTGCACACCCAGGCGCGTGATCAAGGCCTCACTTGCCGCAGACAGGCGCGGCGGCAGGGCCGGCAGGATGCGGTCGGCCGCCTCAATCAGGCTGACCTTGATGTCCTTGTCCGCGTCAATCCGGTCCAAGCCAAAAGCCACCACCTCGCGCGTCGTGCGGTGCAACTCGGCGGCCAGCTCCACGCCCGTCGCACCCGCGCCGATGATGGCCACATGCAACTGGCTTTGGTGGATGTCGGCGGTCTGGGTGTGCGCGCGGATGCAGGCGTTGACCATCTTGGAGTGGAACTGCTTGGCATCGTTTTGCGTCTCCAGGCGCAAGGCATATTCCTGCACGCCCTGCGTGCCGAAGTCGTTGCTCAGGCTGCCGATGCAAATCACCAGGGTGTCGTAGCTAATTTGCTGGATCGGGGTGACCGGCAGCCCGTCGCTGTCCATGTACGGGGCCAGGTCAATCGTCTTGGCTTGGCGGTTCAGCCCTTTGAGCTCGCCGATGCGGAATGTGAAGTGATTCCAGTGCGCCTGCGCCATGTAACCAACCTCATGGTCCCCAAAGTCCATGCTGCCCGAGGCAATCTCATGCAGCTTAGGCTTCCAGATGTGGGTCCGGTTTTTGTCCACCAGGGTGATGTGGGCTTGTATGCCGCGCCCGTAGGCTTTTCCAAGGCGGGTAGCGAGTTCAAGGCCGCCGGCTCCCCCGCCAACGATGACAATTTTATGTATGTTAGTTTGCATGCTTCAAGCCCGTCCTCATCCCTACGCGATCCGTAACGGGCTATTACATCACCTCGGGCGTGAGCGCCTGGACCGCCTGGTAACTGGTCAAAAAAACCCGGCCATGCAGGGTCTTGAGGAAATCCGTTTTCTTCAATTTGTCCATGATCGGACCTTTGATTTCCGAAAAATGGAGCGCGATGCCGCTGTCGTGCAAACGCCCGGCGATGGCGTGCAGGCTTTCCAGGGCACTGGCGTCGATGTCATTCACCGCCGAACACTGCAGCAGCAGATGCTCCAAGGCGGGGCGCGATGCCACTTCGGCGTTGATGCGATCTTCAATCGCGCGGGCATTGGCAAAAAACATGCTCGCGTCCACCCGCAGGCATACGAGGCGGGGGCTGACCCGCACCGGATGGCGCGCCACATTGCGGAAGTGCTCGGTACCCGGCATCAGGCCCACCGTCGCAATGTGCGGACGGCTGGCGCGCAACAAAAATAGGCCCAGCGACAGCGCCACTCCGATAACCAGACCGCTCTCCACGCCCAGCACCAAAGTGGCAAAAAACGTGGCGCTCAGGGCGCTGAAATCCAGTTTGGAAAAACGCCAGGTGGAGCGGAAGATGGGTAGATCGATCAAAGACAGCACGGCCACAATGATGGTGGCTGCCAGCGTGGCCTGCGGCAGGTAGTACAAGGCCGGTGTGAGGAAGAGCGAGGCCAGCGTGATGCCCACCGCCGTGTACACCCCGGCTGCGGGGCTGACTGCACCGGCATCGAAATTCACCACCGAACGGGCGAAGCCGCCAGTCACCGGAAAGCCCCCGGTGAACGCGGCGGAAAAATTGCTGGCCCCCAGCGCCACCAGTTCCTGATCGGGCTCGATGCGTTGGCGGCGCTTGGCCGCCAGGGTCTGCCCCACCGACACCGACTCCACAAAACCCACCACGCTGATCAGCGCAGCCGGCACCAGCAGCTCGCGCCACAGCGCCAAATCCCACAGCGGCAGGGTCAGCGGCGGCAAGCCACTGGGCACGGTGCCCACCAGCTTCATACCCTGGCCTTGCCAATCGAGCAACCAGGCCAGCAGCGTACTCAGGGCAATCGCCGCCACCGGACC